>Ga0209633_10000176_pt1 | contig 76590 bp, 64 predicted proteins | sample Cruoilmetagenom1_FD_187290 | JGI IMG/M metagenome (GOLD analysis project Ga0209633, IMG submission 187290) | Oil polluted marine microbial communities from Coal Oil Point, Santa Barbara, California, USA - Sample 1 (SPAdes) (version 2) | ecosystem: Environmental > Aquatic > Marine > Oil seeps ... | reverse complement strand
TTGACAGAAGGTTTTAATACAGATTTCGTATTGGCTGACAAAGGATATGATTCTAACGATCTTATCGAAAACATCAAGGCGATTGGCGCTGTGCCGGTTATTCCACCAGGGTGTAACCGAAATGAGCCCAAGGGGTATGATCATCATCTCTACAAGGAAAGAAACCTGGTGGAGCGCTTATTCCAGAAATTGAAACAATTCAGACGGATCGCAACAAGGTATGATCGATTGGCACAAAATTATTTATCGATGCTTCACCTTGCTTCGGTATTGATTTGGCTTAATTGAGAACGCTCCCTAGATCATGGAGCGAAATAACGCTATTCTTATCTATGGTGGCATATCCTTTTGCTTGTCTGATGCCTTCAACAACAAATTAACCGGATACGCCGCTCCTTTTCAATTCTCATACACCAGATTTAGTTATAATTCTGAAATGGAAGGAAGTTATGAAAACATGGAAGTGTAAAACAATTCAAACATTTTTTGTATCAATGGGATTGGTCTCTGTAGTTTATGCCCAGTCTGATTTATCACCTCATCGCTACATTTATATTGAAAGTAATGAACAATTCACACCCGAAAGAGGTGTCATCGGTGGCAGGGGCCGTATCAACGATCCATATATCATCGGTGGATGGACCATCGATATTGGGGAGAATAATCCGGATGGTTTTTCAGGGATTACGATAGCCAATACAACGGTGCCGTTTCGCATTGAAAATATTGAAATAGTTAATTCCGGCGATACCAGAGCCAATGGCATTACTTTGCAGGGGGTGCAGTCCGCGGCATTAGTGAATGTTCATATTTCAAATCTGGGTAGTGATGCCATGATTCCACGCAGGGAGTCGGTTGGGGTTTTCATTAATGAAGGTGAAGCCATCAGGTTGACAAATGTTACCATTTCGAAAATCGGCATTGGTCTGTCTGTGGACAATACCAGGACTTTGTTATTGGAAGATGGAGAAATTACCAACAATGATGCCTATGGCGTGAGTTTGCGCATGGTGGATGATATAAACGTTAAGAATATGCGCGTAGCTTACAATGGAAGCGATGGCTTTAATATTGTCAATCCTGTCAGGCGCCGCAATGAGATTCTCATCCATGACAGCACTGTTGATCATAACAATGGCAGTGGTATAGTTGTCAATGGAGCCTCGGTTTTACAAATCAATCGAGACCGCATTATTTCCAATGGCAAAAATGGCATTGAAAGCCGAGGTTATTCGATTAATGGCGCTGAAGTAACACTGGCGGACAATATGGAATGCGGATTATACGTGGCTGTCACGCGGGGAGAGACCACAATAAATCAGGGAAACATCGAGGACAATGCCAATTGCGGGGTCTATATGGAAGGTGGTTTAGCCCAGCTCAACTGGTGGGGTGATGCTTCGGGACCTTCAGGCACTGGCCCCGGGACGGGAGATTCGATTATTGGTTCTTCGGTTCAATATGAGCCATGGGCCAATGCTCGATACGATGATAGTCAATGGGGTCCTTCACCTGACTTGATCAATCAAGAACCATAGCAGGTATCGCCCCCTGATGGAGTTTGGGATTCTGGTGATTGCCGACTGTTTTTTTTCAGAAGTGCGTAGGTCGCCCCGTGTCCACCCTGATTAAGGGGCGCTCTGGAAAATGCCAGAACCGGCTCACATCGTCGCATCCATCCGAGAACGAGGGGCTTGATAACGGGATGTCCCCCACGTGAACCAAGTCCCTTGCCATGAATTATGCGAACACAACGGTAATTAAGATACAAACACCGGTTGATAAAAGCCCTCAGATTCTCCATAGCTTCGGCACTGTTCAAACCATGAAGATCAATCTCTGCGTTTACCATATAACTCCCGCGATGCAGACGGCGTATCACGCGATGCTGAATGCAGCTTTGTGCATAACTCTCTTCAGTGTCGGTATTTCCAGGCTCTTCCATAAACGAAGACCAGGGATCGATCTCAAGAGTATATAGAACTTCGAGTTCATCGATTCGATGTCTGTGTACGGTGGGTTGCGGCAAAACTTTATAATGTTGAACCCGATTGACACAGCGGGATTGAATAGGCTTGACCTGTTCCATGGCCTCTCTGAAAGCCGAAAAATCGTCAGGCAACATGATAAACATACCTCCCGGAGATGATATAAGGATTCGCCTCAATAATCGATCAATTGATGCAAAGCATCGAAATCAATCCTTTCTACAAATGCATGGGTCGTTGTAGTGTCCGAATTGCTTAAAGCGCTCACGACAATGGTTTGATCATTTTCGCTAGTTAGCGGAATGGTCAGAACAAAAAAATCATTTTCCGGGCAATCCGCCATGGCTTCAAATCCCGGTTTGCCATTAACGCTAACGGGTTGGGTTGACACGGGACATCCGAGATCTTCAATTTGTTCCGGCAATCCTGTTAGAGATAGAATTGAAGATAATTGATCGAGGTTAAAGGGCAACTGGTCAGAGTCAAAGGTGCTGGGGTCTATTGTTTCGGTGGTGGAGGTGATCATGACCACTACGGTCGGCCCATCCTGTAAAGTGCCGCCGGCCGGATAATAAATCCTTGACGCCGAACTCAGATTGCCCGCTTCATCGGTCCACTCGAAATCACTGAAACCCAGAATCTGCATGCGCTGCCAGCCCTCAGGCGCTGGAGGCAGATAATCCGATAGAACATCCGATGCGATGGGTTGCAGCCATGCGGTTGAGGGCAACACCAGGACAAGAAGAAATACAAAAGTACTTAAGGATTTACGCAATTTATGCACGCTCAACGATAACATGGCATCACCTATAGGTAATAATTAAAGGGCGCCTGGGCGCCCTTTAAAGTTTAATTGGATAAAGCGTTTAATTGGATAAAGCCACCAGCCCTTTCAGATCCATGCTGTTGACGATGTCATAAAGCACTGCGTCTTCAAAGTACGGTCCAACCATCAGGGACATAAAAACACCCGACGCTTTTTTGAGTTCCATGTCAAGAATATGCATGATCGTACCATCGTCGCATTTGATAGTACTCAGATTGGCGGGGAAGTTTTTGATATTTTGTTGCTTGATATCCAATTGGCATCCCGTTGTTTCATCCCATACGGGTTCCTGATCAAGCAAAAGCTGGACATCGTCGGCCAGATCTTCTCGATAAGTCATGGCTGAAATGACGACATCTATGGCGGGGGAATAGGCGATCGGCAAATCTTCGCGAACCAGAGTGATATAGGTTGTGCTCTGGGTTAGAGCGTTAGTCTTTACCAATTGTCGAACTGGTCCGTAGTCATCGGGGTCGTAGACCAGCCACCCTGCAGGGGCTGTAGGAAGAAATTCAGCCATGGCGTCGGGGTCGATAGCCGTTATGGCGTAAACTGGACTGGCGAGCCCAAGGCAACAGATCAATAGCAATATGAATTGACGTTTGAATATCATAAATGAAAATCCTAAAATTTAAGTAAAAATCCGGGACAATTCCAGATACTTTAAAGATACTAAATACAACGCAACAATAGATGTTGTTATTATTGGGTACAAAGCTCCTTATTGCAAGAAAGATACACAGTCTGGGCACTTTGAAGTTCGGGTTGGATTGATCCTTAACCGGGCATGTCCTGGAAATGATGTCAGAAAAAGCGGCGTTTCAAGCGAGTTACATCCATGATAGCCGCGGCAATTTCTTCGATGGAAATTGCGGTAACATCAAGATGATGAAGGTTTTGCGCCTGGAAGAATCTGTTGGCCAAAAGGACTTCCCTCCGGCATTGTTCGTCAGAGGCATAATGACTGTGGGGCCGGCGTTCCCAGCGGATGCTGGCCAGCCTTCTGGCATCTATGGATAGACCGAAAAGCTTGTTACGATAAGGTAGCAATACTTCAGGCAATCGTTCTACCACCAGATCGTCCTCAACCAGAGGATAGTTGGCGGTATAGATGCCAAATTGCAGGGCGAGGTAGAGACAGGTGGGTGTTTTTCCCACGCGGGAAACTCCCACCACAATTACATCTGCCTGATCATAATGGCGGATAACGGATCCATCGTCATGATCAAGCGCGAAATTAATGGCGTCCATTCTTTTGGAGTAGGCAGCCGAATCGGCTTGCCTATGGAAACGTGGCCTGTTATGAATGGAACTGGGTCCCAACTCCTGTTCCAGGATATTGATGAAAGCGCCGAAAAAGTCTATTTTTAACGCATTGCATTGCAGAAGAATTTCACGGATCGCAAGGTTGGCGATGGTAACGAAGACAATGGGGCGCACGCCGTCCTGTTCAGCGCGTTGATCAATCTTATGCGCGACATTACGGGCTTTCTCCTCCGAGCGGATAAAAGGCACGGTAACTTGTTTGAAGTCTGAATTTTGAAATTGAGCCAGCAGGGGTTGGCCCAGGCTTTCTGCTGTCAGTCCGGTGTGGTCGGATAAAAAATATACGCTTCTTCTGGTCATCATTCCCTCGCTTGCTTTAAGGTTCCTGGAATTATGCTCCCGAACCGTTCAATTATATATTAATATGAAAGGATTGGATTTTGTTTTCGGTTTAAGGAGAATAAGTATGGATCAGATGGTGCATGTGGTTGATTTTGATCAACTCGGCATGAGTGACCTGGCTGAGGTGGGTGGAAAAAATGCCGCCCTTGGAGAAATGATCAGCCAGATGAGTCGAGCTGGGTTGCAGGTTCCTGAAGGATTCGCCACGCTGGTGAGCGCTTATCGTGATTTCATGCGTTGCAACGGGCTTGAACAGCGCATTGATGATTTAATTTCCGGGCTGGAAGCGGATAATGTCCTGATGTTGCGACAGGTCGGAGAAAAAATCAGGGAACTCATACTCAAGGCGTCTCTGCCGGACGCATTTGAACAGTCTATTCGGCGCGCGTTTTCTGATCTCGAAAACCGCATGCCAAAAGGCGCCACTGTTGCAGTGCGCTCATCGGCGACTGCTGAGGATTTGCCGGATGCCTCGTTTGCCGGACAACAGGAAACTTTTCTCAACGTGCAGGGCATCGATCAGGTGATGGAAGCGATCAAGAAGGTTTTCGCCTCTCTTTATAACGACAGGGCTATTTCCTACCGTGCGCACCAGGGCTTCAACGAAGAGCAGATCGGTATATCAGCCGGGATACAGCGAATGGTACGCAGCGATCTTGCTTGCAGCGGGGTCATGTTTACCGTGGATACAGAAACCGGTTTCCCGGATGCAATATTGATCACCGCGTCGTACGGATTGGGTGAGATGGTGGTGCAGGGAGCGGTGAATCCCGATGAATTTTATGTTTACAAACCCAATATTCATGCGGGTCTTGAAGCTGTCATTCGGCGCCATCTCGGATCCAAACAAAAGCGTATGATTTATGCGGATGTGGATCAAAATGCCACAGTCAGCGTAGAAAATGTGCCTGAAGCACAAGCCCGTAAGTTTTGCCTGGATGAACAGGATATCCTCACCCTGGCGCGGTATGCTCTGATGATCGAGAATCATTATGGCAAGCCGATGGATATTGAATGGGGGAAAGACGGGATTGACGGACAGATCTATATTTTGCAGGCGCGTCCGGAAACTGTAGTCAGCCGTTTCAGCCAGCGTGTTATCGAACGCTATCAATTACAAAGTACCGGTCACTTGCTTACGTCCGGGCGGGCCATTGGTCAGCGTATCGCTTCAGGCATTGCGCGCATCGTAAACAGTCCGGATCAAATGGATCAGGTGCAGGCCGGGGAAGTGCTCGTGGCCGACATGACCGATCCGGACTGGGAGCCGGTGATGAAGAAAGTTTCTGCGATTATTACCGATCGTGGGGGTCGTACCTGTCATGCCGCCATTATTGCCCGGGAACTCGGTATATCGGCGATAGTTGGATGCGGGGACGCTACCAAAATTATCAGAAATGGGCAGCATGTCACCGTGTGTTGCGCTGAAGGTGATACCGGCAATGTTTATGAAGGTGCTTTGCCTTTTGATGTGCGCCGCACGGATCTGAAACAGATGCCGCCGGCGCCTGTTCGTTTAATGATGAATGTGGCCAATCCTGAAATGGCATTCAACTTCAGCATGCTGCCTAACGATGGAGTCGGGTTGGCTCGTATGGAGTTTGTAATCAATCGTAATATTGGCATACATCCCAAAGCGCTGCTGGAATTTGATCAACAATCACCAGAGTTGCAGTCTGCTATTCTTGAGCGCATTTCCGGTTATGGAAATCCAATAGATTTTTATATCGGCAGACTTGCAGAGGGCATTGCCACTATTGGAGCGGCTTTTGCCCCCAAACCTGTGATCGTTCGCATGTCGGATTTCAAAACCAATGAATACGCTAATATGCTTGGTGGTGCGCAATACGAACCCAATGAAGAAAATCCGATGATTGGATTTCGGGGCGCTTCACGTTATCTAAAGGCGGAATTTGAATCCTGTTTCGAGCTCGAATGCCAGGCATTACGCCGAGTGCGTGAAGAAATGGGCATGGAACACATACAGATTATGGTGCCTTTTGTGCGCACACTTGACGAAGCGCGTGGCGTGATTGAACTGCTGGCTAAATACGGACTGCGGCGGGGTGAAAAAAACCTGAAATTGATCATGATGTGTGAGGTGCCATCCAATGCTATTTTAGCAGATGAATTTCTTGATTTTTTTGATGGTTTCTCGATCGGGTCAAACGATTTAACCCAACTGACGCTGGGTCTGGATCGTGATTCAGGCATTGTATCTCATCTGTTTGATGAGCGGGATCCAGCGGTCAAGAAAATGCTTCATATGGCTATTTCGGCATGTCGTCGCCGCGATAAATACGTTGGAATCTGCGGCCAAGGTCCGTCGGATCACCCCGATCTGGCTCGCTGGCTATTACAGGAAGGGATCAGCAGCATCTCTCTGAATCCGGATTCGGTGCTGGAAACCTGGTTGTTTCTGGATAAAAATCCTTAACCTGTCAGGGAAGCTCTGGACAAGTTATGAACCCGGTGCCTGCGGTGAGCGAAGTCGAACCCGCTTGCGCCCCTTATGCCCAGCTTCATTCAAGTATTCGTCTGATGTGTAAAGAGCTTCTCAACGCTGGAATTGAGTTCTGGCGCAACGTTTTTGCGGCGTTCGTCATTAATGTCATGCTATAGGGGGGCAGGTTTTCCTTTGCACCAGATTATGGGATCGAGAACAGTATGTTTTTTTCGCAGGGAGAAAAACAGCATGGGTTTGATGCTTCCACCGCTGTCACCGATAGTACCTATGATTTCACCTGCTTCACGCCAGTCATTTTTTCTGGTACGAAGGGTTTGAAGATGACCATAAACGCTTAGAAAATCATTTCCATGATCGACGATAACCAACAGCCCATAATGGGATAACCATCCAGAGAAAACCACTTTTCCACTGTATATGCTTTTCACTGCGGTTCCTGCAGGAGCGATCAGGTAAACACCCAACTCAGATTGGATATCGCCCCGTTTTCTGATTTTGCCGCCGCTTGGCCATGAAAGTTGGCCTTTCATAGTTTTGATGGGTGTGGCGGGCTGACTTTTTTGTTGACTGATCGAATCCAGAAGGTTCAACAAACGGGCCCGTTCTTTCCTCAGAAGCCTTGTTTTTTGCAGATCATCATCGATGGTTTTCTCAAGCCGACTCAGAGTTTGTTTCCGTTCTATGGATAGGGACTCGAGTTGTTTGATCATTGATTTGTTCTGCTCATCCAGGATTTCAAGTTGAGACATTTCCTCCCGCCCACGTTTTTCCAGATCCTGTATTGTCTCAATTTTTTGATTCATCCCGTCAATCTCAACAGTTGAGAGATAAGCGAGATACCGGATGTAGCTGACGCCTCTTCCATGCAGTTCGTGGTTCGAATCGAGGTTGTGTATCATTGATGGCGCTGTTTTACGCCGCCATACTCGATAATGGCTGACGGCGATCTGAAACTGCTCCTCAAGCATAGTGGTTTGCTCTGCTTTTTTTCTTTCCAGATTTTTAAGTTTTATGGCAACTGTTTGCAATTCCTCATTGAGACTTTGGTGGTCTAAAATGAACTGCCCGCGGCGGGTTTCAAGCTTTTTTAACTGCTGTTGTAATTTTTTATGTTGTCGCTGATGCGTAATTTTGCGGCGTGTAAGCTGTTCAAGCCGAGTATTTAGCTCGGAGATCTGCGGGCTTTCGTCTGCGGGTGCACCATAGACGCGGCTCAAATTCATAAGCACGGCACATGCAATCAAGGCAATGAAGAGTAATTTGTCAAACATGGAAATTCGGTGATATAATCTCAGCAATAAACATGAACCCATAAGACGAAACAATATCATATTGACATCGAAACTTCCTGAATTTCTGGCCAATCACTGGATTCTTGTTGCGATCCTGGTTTTTCTTGTCCTTTTGTGGTTGATCTTTGAAGGGATCCAATGGCGCAGAAGAAGCAAGAGCCTTTCCGCTGCAGAAGCCACAAGACTGGTGAATCACGATAATGCTGTTTTTGTTGATATCAGATCGCAGGCAGTATATGAGCAAGGGCATATACCTGGCGCCATCTCGGCAGCTTCTGACAATATTCAGCAGGCTGTGAAACAGCTTGGTAAACACAAGGCTGATCTTTACGTCCTTTATTGTCAGCAGGGTTTTCATGCTCAGAAAATGGCTCAGACATTAAAAGAACAAGATATTTCCAATCTTGCTGTTTTACAGGGCGGATTTGATCAGTGGCGCAATGATGGATTGCCCGTTGAAAAGAAACGTTGAATTAAACGCAGATTTTGTTCCAGCTTGGCTTGGAGTGAACCTGCAATGTTGACCTTAAGCGGAAGACATGGTCTATCTTACCTGGATTTGGATTTGGATTTGATTTGCGCATTGCCGATCAAATACATAACAGATTATGAATGAAATTCGCCCAGGTATGCATGGTTGATGTGATGCACTCTCTTTTGCTGTGTAAGGAATGATAAATCCCATGAATATCGTTATGTATGCCTCTGGAGCATGTCCTTATTGCGCGCTTGCACGCAGGCTGCTGCAGAATAAAGGCGTTGATTTTGAAGAAATCAGAGTTGATATCGATGCAAGCCGAATGCTCGATATGCAAGAATTGAGTGGTCGAACGACCGTACCGCAGATTTTCATTGATGGGCGGCATATTGGCGGGTGTGATGAATTGCACGCTCTCGAACAGTTTGGCAAGTTGGACGTTCTGTTGGACGCTGCAAAACAATAAATTCATGTATGATTGAAATGCCTCTAAAGTCCAAACGAATTTAATTCAAATCCATTTTTATTCGCATCGAAAGGGCAGAAATTATGTCATCAATATTCTGGAACTTCCATGGCAAACGGTAATGGTTCGCAACCTGATGCATCCAATGTCCAGATAGGAATACGACATATATATTTGAAGGATGCTTCCCTGGAAACACCGGGTACACCGGATGTATTTGTCGGAAAAGTTAAATTGCGGCAAAATAGCGCTGCACAAGCATCTGATTCTACGGGCAAAGCAGAAAACAACCCGATGCAGCTTCAGGTTTCCAGTCGGGCGAATATGCTGGATGAGCAGAATTATGAGGTTATCCTGCAGGTGACGGTGACATTGCATGACCAGTCCGGGAAAACCGCGCTGTTAATTGAAGTACATCAGGGTGGTCTATTCTTTATCCAGGGTGTCAGTCGGCAGCAGCTTGGCCCTGTTTTAGGAAGTTACTGTCTGCATATCCTGTTTCCCTATGCCAGAGAAGTGGTGTCAAATCTGATTGCCAAGGCAGGTTATCCTCAGGTGCTTCTACCCCCGGTGAATTTTGATGCATTATACGCGCAGACCATGAATGCACAGTCTCAGGCTGATACCACTCCGGATATGGAGAATCATTGATCTGCCGTCGATATAAGTAAATTATCATGTCTTCGAAGCTTGGCGTATTAGGGTGCGGTTCCTGGGGGACAGCTCTGGCAATCCAGTTGGCGCGTAACGGTAATGAAGTGCGTTTGTGGGGTCGGGATCAACAGGCTATTGAGCGTCTCAGCCATGAGCGGGTCAATGCCCGTTACTTGCCAGGCGTAAATTTCCCGGATAATCTCTATCCTGTAGCTTCTCTCGAAGCGGCGCTGGAACATTGTGATGGTTGCCTGTTAGCTGTCCCAAGCAAAGCCGTCAGTTCTGTTCTGAACGCCTGTTCACAGTGGTTGCCTGAAACGGGTGTTCTGTCTGCCACCAAAGGGTTTGATCCTGTCCGCGGCCAGATGTTGCACGAAGTGGTGGCCGATATCTTGGGCGCGCATTATCCTTTTGCTGCTTTGTCGGGGCCGAGTTTTGCCCGCGAAGTTGGTTTGGGCATGCCTACCGCCTGTTCCATCGCTTCAACCCAGGCGACTTTCGCCAGGCAATGGGCGTATTGGCTGCATAGTGATGGTTTTCTTCCCTATATGTCCGAAGATGTGGTTGGCGTTGAATTGTGTGGTGCAGCAAAAAATATCATTGCTATCGCATGCGGTATATCCGATGGTATGGGCTTTGGCTCCAATGCCCGCGCTGCATTGATTACCCGCGGTCTGGCTGAAATTACCCGCTTGGGTCTATCTTTGGGTGGTCAGCCGGAAACCTTTCCGGGTCTTTCCGGAGTCGGAGATCTTGTCCTGACGTGTACCGATGATCAGTCCAGAAATCGGCGCTTTGGTTTAATGCTCGCAGAAGGCGCTTCTTTTGATGAGGCCAAGACGCGTATCGGGCAAGTGGTAGAAGGTTGCAATGCCGCACAGCATGTATGGCATTATGCCGGGGTTTATCAAGTACGCATGCCTATAACCGAGCAGATTCACGCTTTGCTTACGAATCAGACAAGTGTTCAAAAGGCGGCGGAGCATCTTATTCGGGCACGTTATCGCCAGGAGTTCTCATAAGCGGCGGAAATCATCAGGCGTTGCCAGCCAGTTTTGTTTCATTCATCAAGGCGCTCAACAACAAATCCAGTACTTCATTCGTAACTTCCAGTCGGTGTACATCATCCTTGAAACTGCAGTGCCAGTTTATGTCAAAACTTGCGCTCATTTTTAATTCGGGTTTTTGCTTGAGCAAGCCCATGATATGTTGAGCCTGGATTGGTGTATGCGGATGGAAACCGATTCGAAGACCCTGTGATGTTGCTTCAATACGCACTATGCCAAGAGATAACGCTTTTTTCTTCATTTCGGCAAGGGCAAACAGATTGCGCGCAGGCTGAGGTAATAAACCAAAACGATCGATCAGTTCAATTTGCAATTCTTCCAGTTGCCGCGAGTTTTTTGCCTCAGCGATGCGCTTATAAATAACCAGGCGATTTTTGACATCATCGATATAATCTTCAGGCAGCAATGCGGGTAGACGCAGTTGAATATCCAGGTTTTTCGGCTTGTCTGTTTCGGGATTGATGGATAGTTCTCCATGCCGCATGGCTTCGACGGTTCGCGCCAGCAATTCATTGTATAAATCAAAACCTATTTCCATCATATGACCGCTTTGTTCATCGCCGAGCAACGATCCAGCGCCGCGAATTTCCATATCATGGGTGGCGAGGACAAAGCCTGAACCCAGATTCTCAAGATTTGCCAGCGCTTCCAGGCGTTTGCGGGCATCTGCTGTCATGGCTTTTTTATTCTCGGGTATCATCAGGTAGGCGTAGGCATGATGATTCGAGCGTCCGACCCGGCCGCGCAACTGATGCAACTGCGCCAATCCGAAGCGATCGGCCCTTTCGATGATAATAGTGTTGGCGGTGGGAATATCGATACCGCTTTCAATGATGGTCGTGCAAACGAGAATATTGTATCGACGATGATAGAAATCCAGCATGACCCGTTCGAGTTCGTGTTCTCGCATTTGCCCGTGGGCTATGGCAATCCGCGCTCCGGGCATAAGTTGCTGCAATTTCTGGCGTGCATTTTCGATGCTGCGTACTTCGTTGTGAACCATGTAAATTTGCCCGCCGCGTTGTATTTCGCGCAGGCAGGCTTCCTCGATGAGCGCATCGTTCCAGGAACCGATGAATGTGCGTATCGCGAGGCGACCTGGCGGCGGAGTCGCAATGATGGAAAGTTCCCGCAATCCACCCAGAGCCATGTTCAGGGTGCGGGGAATGGGTGTGGCGGTCAGAGTCAGCAGATCGACCTCGGCACGTAAAGCCTTGAGCTTTTCCTTATCACGAACCCCAAACCGATGTTCTTCATCGACAATCATCAAACCCAGCCGTTTGAAATGGGTATTACCCTGTAAAATTTTGTGGGTTCCAATGACGATATCAATATCGCCTTGCGCGACATTTTTTTGTATGGTATTGGCTTTGGTTCCGGAATCAAGCCGCGATATTTGAGCGATTTTCACCGGCCATTGCGAAAAGCGATCGCGAAAATTACGGTAATGTTGTTGAGCCAGCAGGGTGGTCGGCACAAGGATGGCGACCTGGTGGCCGGACATGACAGCCACAAATGCAGCTCTCATCGCGACTTCGGTTTTACCGAAGCCAACATCACCACATACTACGCGATCGGTGGGATGTGGTGATGCCAGATCATCCAGAACCGCTTGAATGGTCTGCCTTTGATCTGGAGTTTCCTCAAATGGAAAACTTTGGCAAAAGAGCTGGTATTCATCAGCATTCGCACGCATGCTGAAACCTTTCTTTTCCATACGCCGGGCTTGAATTTCGATTAATTCGGCAGCTACATCGCGAATTTTCTCGACCGCGCGTCGGCGGGCTTTTTCCCATTGATCGCTTCCAAGGCTATGCCATGGCGCCTTTTCGCTCGGGGCGCCGCCATAGCGGCCAACCTTATGCAAAGCGCTGACGGGGACATAAAGTTTATCATTGCCTGCATAAGATATAATGAGGCATTCGGTTCGTATGCCATCAATCTCGAAGGTTGACAGGCCATCGTAACGCCCCACGCCGTGTTGCTCATGGACCACTGGATCCCCGATCGCCAGATCATTGAGATTCCTGATGACTGATAATGGATCACGCCCGGCCTGCGATCTCTTTTGAGTCAGAGCGGTATAATCCTGCCATTGATCAAACCCGACGAGAGCTATTTGTTGATCCGGTATCGAAAAACCCTGGTGAATGTCCGCTCTGGCCAATGCCAAGGCAGGTTTGTGGGTGATAAAATCGTGCCAGCTTTCAATCGCGCTGACGGTGCATCCCATTGTCTGGAGACGCTCCTGCATGATTTCGCGCTCTCCGACACTTGCCGTTAATATCAGAACGCTTTGATTTTGCGCGGCGTAATGCTCCAGAGTCTCATCCCCTTTGCCGGACAACTTTAGCTTGGGACCGCTGATCACATTAAAAATATCGTAATGTTTTTTGGCCTGTTCGCTTTCTTCCTGGTCATGCAGGCGGATACGTGCACGTGTATTCAATATAGAGCGCAACACTTCCGGCCGATAGAGCAGTTCATCGGGGGGAAGTAAGGGACGTTCCCGATCCAGGCCATGTTGTTCGTACCGATGAGCAGTTTGTTTCCAGCTTTGTTCGAGGATGTCGTCGAAATATGCGGGAAGAATTATGATGGTGGTTTCTGGTAAATAATCCAGCACATTTTCAGTCTGGTCGAAGAATAAGGGTAAGTAGGATTCGATGCCGGAAGGTAATCGACCCTGGCTGATCTCCTGGTATAAAAAGCTGCGTTGTACCTCTTGACCAAAGCGCGATCGCATCCGGCGTTTGACAAGGCGCAGGCTGTTTTCATCAGTGGGAAATTCACGTGCAGGCATCAGTGCGATTTTGGGGACTTCCCGGATCGAACGTTGGCTGTCAGGTTCGAAAGCACGAATGCTGTCTACGGCGTCATCGAGAAAATCAATGCGATAGGCGTGGGTCGATCCTGATGGAAAGACATCAATCAATGATCCGCGTACTGCATATTCACCCTGCTCCAGAACTTCCCCGACCCGGAGGTATCCGTTTTGGGACAATTGTTGACAAAACTGCTGATGTGGCATGGGTTCATGCGTTTCCAGCCTGAAAACCGTGGCTGCAACATAGCCTCGGGGACATAACCTTTGCGTCAGAGCGGATACGGGCAGCGTCAATATGCCGCGCTGCAATTTGGGTAAGCGTGAAAAGGTGGCCAGTCGCTCCGAAACAATACGCTGATCGGGTGAAAATACATCATAGGGCAGTACTTCCCAGTCTGGCAGGGATAACACTTCCAGATCAGTTCCGTGGGTAAAAAACTTTATCGCACCGATCAATTCGTCCGCTTCTTCAGCGTCCTTTGCCACCAACAAAACCGGAGCATTGGCTGATACTGCTGCTTCGCTGATTGCCAGTGCACTTGACGCGGTATCAAGCCCGTACCAGTGTCTGCATTGCCCTTTTTGTGGTGGAGTCATAGGTTGTAAAATTGGAGTTTTCGACATGAGAGAAAATTAAACCTTATAGCATGCTATATAGTGATTGGCATAAATAAATTCATTGATGATAAACAATGGTGAACCATGCCACTGTAAAAATTAACCAAAAAATTATACGTTAAACCGCTTCTAAAGACAAAATTTACTCGAGTTTTCGGCAACAGTGGGAGTACAAAAGATTATTTTCCAGCAGCAGCGAATCCGATCTGACGCCAGGCTTCATAAATGGTGATGGCTACGGAATTAGCAAGGTTGATGCTGCGGCTGCTCGCTTGCATGGGGATGCGCAAGATGCGTTCAACAGGAGCTGCTTTCAATATTGAATCAGGCAATCCTCGCGTCTCCGGTCCAAAAACAAATATATCCCCCGGAGAAAAATGTGCCTCGAAAAGGCTTCGCGCGCCGTGGGTGGATAGATAAAAATAATTTCGCTGATCTTTCCGGGTTTTCCCAAAGGCGGTTAAGCTCGGGTATTGGTGCAGATTCATTTTGTCGTGATAATCAAGACCGGCGCGGAGTAAATGTTTTTCGGTCAAGAAAAATCCTAAAGGTTCAATCAGATGAAGCTCAGCGCCGGTATTGGCGCATAAACGAATGATATTCCCGGTGTTATTCGGGATTTCCGGTTCAAATAGAACGATATGAAACACGAATCTTCATGCAAAGTTGGTTGTCAATGTCGTTGATTGCCAATAATGATAGCTTAAAACCAAAAGTGCACATTGGGTTACGTACCGAGCCTCATATAATGGGTTATGCCTGAACCGGATATGTGTTACGCCTCAACAGGCAATTCATATTGAGGCATTCAAATTCAACGCATGTTTAACCGAAATAGCGAGAATTTACTGGAGGTGGCGCTATGATCGGCTTTTGGGATTGCGTATATGGATGGCGCGACCATCTACCGCTAACGCGGCTTCATGCAGGGTTTCCGACAGCGTGGGATGGGCATGGATTGTACGGGCGAGATCTTCGGCGCTGGCACTGAACTCCATGGCCAGAACTGCTTCGCCCAGCAACTCTCCCGCCATGTGCCCTATAATATGTACGCCGAGTATTTGATCAGTATGGGCATGTGACAGCACTTTAACCATACCATCCGTAGTCCCAAAGGCTCGTGCGCGTCCATTGGCGGCATAAGGGAATCGTCCAACATGATACGGCAAGCCTGATTCCTTGAGATCATTCTCGGTTCGACCCACCCATGCTATTTCAGGGGTGGTATAGATCACGGATGGCATAATGTCATAATTAATATGTGATGCCATTCCGGCAATGGTTTCCGCGACGTAAATACCTTCTTCCGACCCTTTGTGCGCCAGCATTGGGCCGGGTACAACATCGCCAATGGCATACACATGCGGTAAATTGGTGCGGCAGTGATTGTCGATATCAACGAAACCTTTATCATCCAGATTCAACTGGGATTCCGCGGCAAATAAACCATCGGTATTAGGTCGCCGGCCTACCGCGACAACGAGGCGATCTACATGGATTTCATGAGAACCCTGTTGGTCATCATAGTGAACCAGAACATCGTTGTCGTTGATTATGGTGGATCTTAATCGGGAGCCAAGGCGTATATCAAGTCCTTGCTGGCGGAAGAAGCGTTCGGCAGAATCGGCAATATCGTGATCGGCTATGGGAAGAAAGCACGGCTGTGCTTCCAGTATGATGACCTCAGACCCGAGTCGCCGCCAAACGCTACCAAGTTCCAGCCCGATGACGCCAGCTCCAACAATCCCCAAGCGCCGGGGAATTTGCGAGAATTCCAGGGCGCCGCTGGAATCAACGATCCATTTATGATCCTGGGGCGCAGATTGTATATCCACCGGCTTTGAGCCACTGGCAAGGATAATATTTTTAGCCTCTAGTATGGAGGCGTTTTGCTGGTCATGCGGCGTAAATGCTACTTTGCCGCTACCGATGAGGCAGCCGTGACCCTGGAGCCATTCAACGCCATTGCTTTTGAACAAACCATCAATTCCTCCGGCCATGGCGCGAACAATTTTCTGCTTGCGTTCTTGCATCTTGGCAACATCGAATGAAAGCCCACTGGCAGTGATCCCATGTTCTGCAAAATCAACTTTGGCGTGCAGATACAATTCGGATGATTCGAGAAGGGCTTTAGATGGGATGCAGCCGACATTGAGACAGGTTCCCCCCAGCCATGACTTTCCCTGATGGTCTCGCAAGCCATCAATACAGACGGTGTGCAAGCCAAGTTGTGCACACCGAATGGCGGCTACATATCCGGCAGGTCCGCCACCAATGATGACGACATCATAGGTTGTATTCATGTTAACTCCTTGAATATTGACCAGTTATAATTTATTCTTTGTGCAAAATTGTTATTTTAAGAGAATATTTGCGCCGAATAGTTTCGTTATGGGATGGACTGCCTGAAACACTCTCATTACACGCCCAGCAGCATACGACCCGGATCGCTGAGCATCTCCTTGATGGTGACTAGAAAGCTGACCGCTTCACGACCATCGACGATCCGGTGATCGTAAGAAAGTGCAAGATACATCATTGGGCGAATAACCACTTGACCAGCGATTGCAACGGGCCTTTGCTGAATGCTGTGCATGCCCAGAATGGCGCTTTGAGGTGGATTGATGATGGGTGTGGACAGCATCGAACCAAAAACTCCGCCATTAGTGATGGAAAATGTGCCACCGGTCAGGTCATCCATGGTTAATGTTCCGTCTTTGGCTTTTCCTGCATAGTTTCCGATAGATTGTTCGATATCGGCAAAGCCCATTTGGCCGCAATCCCGTAAAATCGGTACCACCAATCCTCTTGGCGAAGCGACAGCGATACCGATATCATAGTAATCGTGGTAAATGATATCCTTTCCGTCGACGGTGGCATTAACCACGGGAAACCGTCTGAGCGCCTCCACACTGGCTTTAACGAAAAAGGACATAAATCCGAGCCTTACCTGGTATTTCTTCTCAAAGGCTTCTTTATATTGTTTGCGCAGATCACTGACTGCCTGAAGATCCACTTCATTGAAAGTCGTCAGAATAGCGGCTTCCTGTTGCACCTGCACCAGACGTTCGGCGATCCGGGCGCGCAGACGGGTCATCGGTACGCGCTGATCCAGCCTGACTATGGAACCTGTCTCGGTGGTTTCCGCTGTAATCGTGTCGGTTTCGGTGGAAACATTTATTTCCGGTGATGGCATCTTCAGGCTTTGTGGCGGGGCGGTGGTGTTTTTATCAGGCATCTCATCAAGGTAACGAACGACATCTGCTTTGGTGATACGCCTTCCCTTACCTGTAGCAGGAATTTGTTCCGGATTGAGCCGGTGTTCCTGGATCATGCGCCGGACCGATGGGCCGGATTCCTCGAGGCTTATTTGGGATTCCGGTACCGGGATACCGCCTGATTCTTTAGGTAGTGGGGTTTGATCGCCGGATGAAATAGTGTCAGGGGATGACTGCGATGAAGGTGTTGTAGAAATGCCTGCGTGCATTTTTCCCAGAACTGCAACGACATCACCCGGGCGAACGATATCGCCCTGCTTGAATCTCATTTCCTTGAGTATACCGTCTGCGGGCGCGGGAACCGGAAGTGTGACTTTATCGGTTTCAATTTCAAGAAAAACCTCATCTCGTTGAATCGAATCACCGGGTTTTTTATACCAGGCGGCGATGGTTCCGTCTTCGATGGATTCTCCCAGGGGCGGGACTTTGATCTCAATGCTCATGATCACTCCGTAATCTAATAAAAAAACGCAAATTCATTGAATAAAAGGATTCGATTCGGCTTGATTCAGAGTCAAGGCAGCTTGCACAATTCCTTTCTGCTGCTGAATATGGATGTCGTAATAACCCACTGCTGTTGAGGCGGAACCATGTCGCCCAATATAATGCAACTGGTGACGCGGTTCCAACCCATTTTGAAGATGGTGCCTGATCTGGAACCATGCCCCTTGATTCATTGGTTCTTCCTGACACCAGATGATATCGTTTGCTACGGGATAGCGTTGCAGTATGCGCTGGTATTCTTCAAACGGGAACGGGTAAAGCTGTTCGATCCGAACGATGGCGATGTCCTCAATATTCCTTTCCCTTCTTGATTCGAGCAGATCATAATATACTTTACCACTGCAAAAAACGATTCTTTGAATCTTCTCTGGGTCAAACTGATCAATTTCATCAATTAAAAGTTTGAAGCCGCCTTCATAGAAATCCTCGAAATTCGACATGGCCAGCCGCCGCCGCAGCAGGCTTTTCGGTGTCATCACCACCAGAGGTTTGCGAAAATGGCGCAGCATTTGACGTCTGAGCATGTGAAACATCTGGGCGGGTGTGCTTGGCACACAGACCTGCATGTTTTTTTGTGCGCATAATTGCAGGTAGCGTTCAAGACGCGCCGATGAGTGCTCCGGACCCTGTCCTTCGTAGCCATGTGGTAATAACAATGTCAGACCGCAGAAACGTTTCCATTTCGTTTCTCCAGAGCTGATGAATTGATCAATCACGACCTGGGCGCCATTGGCGAAATCGCCAAATTGTGCCTCCCAGATCACCAAAGTATCCGGGGCGGCTGTTGCATAGCCGTATTCGAAACCTAGAACTCCTGCTTCCGAAAGAAGTGAGTCTATAATGTCAAATCGAGCCTGATGATCACTCAAATGTGCCAGGGGGGCATAGCTCTCGCCATTTAACTGGTTGGATACGGTGGCGTGTCGATGAAAAAATGTTCCTCTCCCCACATCTTGTCCGCTCAAGCGAATTGCAGTGCCAGCAGTCAATAATGAAGCATAAGCCAGCGTTTCAGCAAAACCCCAGTCGGCTGGCAGGGCGCCCGCTGCCATCTTATGTCGATCACTGATAATCCGCTTGACACGGGAGTGCATTTCAATCCCTTCAGGAATTGCGCTTGCCTTATAGGCGAGTTCGGTGAGTTCATTTTTGGACAGGGTGGTATCAATTTCTGATGACCAGTTGGCATGGCTATAGTCATCCCACTCGATCATGTATTGGCGTTTCCAATCCATCAGAACTGTTCGGCTGATGTTACGACCTTCATCGAGTCCATCGCGATAAGCGTTCCACAATTGATCAAGGTCATCCGTGCGGATGACCTTGATCTCAACCAGTTTTCGCCCATAAATGGTTCGGCTGGTTGGATGCTGTTTGATCGTATGATACATCAAAGGCTGGGTTACCGCTGGTTCGTCCGCTTCGTTATGCCCGTGTCGGCGATAACAAACCAGATCAATGACAACATCTTTGTGGAATGCCATACGATATTCAAATGCCAACCGGGTGGCATAGATCACCGCTTCGGGATCATCGCCATTGACATGAAATACAGGTATTTCAAGCATTTTGGCTACATCAGTGCAATAGGGCGTTGAACGTGCATTTTTGGGGTCGGTGGTGAAACCGAGTTGATTGTTGATCACGATATGAACAGTGCCGCCGACATAAAACCCATCGGTCTGTGACATATTAAGGGTTTCCATGACAACGCCCTGCCCGGAAAAGGCAGCGTCACCATGGATCAACAAGGGTAAAACCTTGACGCCCTCATGGTCATTGCGGCGATCCTGACGCGCTCTTACTGAGCCTAGTATCACCGGATCAACGATTTCAAGATGGGATGGGTTGAATCCCAAGGCCAGATGAACCCGATGACCATCCACTTCAATGTCGGATGAAAAGCCAAGATGATATTTGACGTCACCGCTGTGATTTTCACTGCTTTTGCTGCTGTGTTGCCCTTCAAATTCTTCAAACAGTTCTTTGGGCGACTTTCCAAGAATATTGACCAGGACGTTGAGTCTGCCACGATGCGCCATGCCAATAACGATCTCATCCATACTGGAATTGGCGGCGGCGCGTATCAGCGCGTCAAGCTGGGGAATGAGGCTGTCTCCGCCTTCGAGGGAAAATCTTTTCTGCCCGACATAGCGGGTATGCAGATAATGCTCGATTCCTTCGGCAGCTGTCAGATTGGCAAGAATACGGTTTTGTTCGTCATCTAAAAACAGGGTCTCATTATAACTGCCTTCGAGGCGCTGCTGGATCCAGCGTTTTTCGGATGTATCGACGATGTGCATATATTGGGTGCCGAGCGTACCAAGGTATATTTTCCGCACCCGCATGAGAATTTCACGCAAAGAGAGTTGTTTTGGCGCGAAGAGGGAGCCGGTATGAAAAACCGTATCCATATCCGCTTCACTCAAACCATAAAAAATCGGATCAAGATCCGGAAGCAATGGCTGATTGTAGAGATTCAGAGGATCAATTTGTGCGCATTGATGACCACGGGTCCGATGCGCGTTGATTAAACGCAGTACTGAAGCCTGTCTCTCAGCCTGAGCCGGTTCCAGAACTTCGCCAGGCATGGAAGAATTGCGCGCTTTTATTTCAGCTCTGCGCGCAAGTGATTCTTGTATCGGGCGATGCGCGATGTCATGCGCGCCACCATTAGATCTCAAATCGTTAAAGTAAGTCCGCCAATGCTCATTCACGGAGGATGGATTTGTTAGATAGCTTTCATAAAATGATTCAACAAAAGCGGCATTGGCTCCGGAAAGTGCCGAAGTTCGATATTTGGCGGCAAGATCTTTACTCATGTTCATACCTGTATGGGCGCTCTGGATTGTGTGATATGGTGTGGGACGGTTGTCAGGCTTCGGGCTATTCTTAATCTTAGGATATAAAATAACATAGATGTCATAGATGTTATTAATTTTTGTACTTACTTATTGGCTGCTCATGTTTAATCGCCATATAGGTTCCCTCAAAAGTCAGCGCAGGCTGGTTTACATCGCCTAGAGTTACGCTTAAATCGAGACTATCTCGTCCACGAGTGAACATACGCTTCAAATTACTTTCCAGGTCATAGTCAGGCGGGAAGGCGCAGAAGCTATTGAGTTCATGGGTAATGGGGCGTAAGAAGCGCATTCGGGATCTGGCGATCACCAATTCACCAGGGAAACTATGGGTGCGCAAGTGTACTTCGATCAGAGCCCAGCCGGTTAGAATGGCAAAAGCAGCGAGACTGCCGCCAAAAGCGGCGCCTTTATGATTTTTGTTGGGTTCCCATGGTGCCTGTAGTTGAATAGATCTCCCATCACAATGAATCATTTCAACCTGCATGAACTGAGATAACGGGATGCCGGATGCCAGAATATCTTTGACCTCCTCCACGCTACGGCTATCCACATGAAATAGATTCACGACCATTACCCTTTCATCCAATGATAAAAAACCACTATTTTACGCTAATTTTCAGCCCGGCATTCAGCATGCCGGGCAATCGTAGAGGGAAAGCGTCATCATCACAAAAAAACAGCTCCGGCAGGAACCACGGGAACCATACTTTCCTTATTGACATTGCCGCTTGCCTCATCAAGAACAATCAAGGCGTTGGCGCCATTGATACTGGAAAGCATGGCGGATCCCTGTGATGGCATGGGGCTGGCTCGAAGGATGCCATCGGGGTCTGGATCGATACGGGCTGTTAAACACAAGCTGCGCCCGGTTTTTTTATTAACGGGGCGGGTAATGGGTAATCGGATGGGCGTGACACGGATGTTATCAACAGATAAACCGGATAAACGTTGCAAGGCAGGCCACAGGAACAGCCATTGAACCACCCAGGCGGATACCGGATTCCCTGGCATGGCAAGCCAGTTGGTGGAACCAATGCGACCGATCGCCAGCGGCCGACCTGGTTTCATGCGTACACGCCATAAATCAAGACTCCCATGACGCCGCATGAAATCCTTGATCCAATCCGCTGATCCGACAGAAACGCCGCCAGTCGATACGATCAGATCCGCGGCTTGCATCTGGTGGATGAAAGCCTCTGCCTCGAATGGCTGATCTGGCACAATGCCAAGGTCTATGACTTCGGCACCGGCGCGTTGAAGCATGGAAATCAGCATGGGGCGATTGCTGTCGTGAATGCTGTCAGGAGAAGATACGATACTACTCTCTATCAGTTCATCCCCGGTAGAAAAGCAAATGATACGCAGAGGTCGAAAGACCAGAGCGCTATCGAAACCCATGGCGCCCAATATAGCGATATTTCCGGAATTGAGGCAGATCCCTTTTCGGATGAGATGGTCGCCCGATTCAATGTCTTCTCCAGCACGGCGTATATTCGAGCCTTCGATCAAATAACTGCCGTCAATTTCGATATGGTCGTGAAGATTCTGGACGTATTCCTTCATGACCACACATTGGCCCCCGTTGGGGACTTTTGCTCCTGTGGTGATGTGAACAGCCTGGTTTTCATGGCAACTGCCGGTAAATGGATGGCCGGCCAGTGATTCCCCGATGATATTGAAACGATAGTTAACACCGGAAACCGGCAATTCTGTCACCAAAGCAAGTGCAACACCATCCATGGCTGATACATCAGCACCTGGCAAACTTTGGCTTGCGTATAGATCATGCGCCGCAATTCGATCGATCGCCGCATTCAAAGGAACAGACAGCGTTTCATGGACCGGGTGCAAGCGATCCATCCACCATGTTTGCGCTTCGTTCAGTGAAAGATCAGACAACATTTCAAGATCAGGACGTGAATCTGACAAGTGGACTTACCATGCTGAGCGATATCGGGGGATGCATGTCGGTATAAAACGGACGCGAAAACATATTTTGGATGATACCATTTTGTCAAGAATATAATGTGGTGTGTCAGGGCAGAATAGCTATGGTTTTTGGTGCGCAGTACAGTTTGTTTGCCTTGATCGCCGAGAAGTATATGAAGGCAAGCGGCGCTTTAATGATAGTCGGTATGCCTTTCCGGGCTGTCTGAGCTGATGTCAGAGGTTCCCTAATGATTTGTGCGTGATTATATCACAATGACTTGGTTTGGGCGTAATATTCAGGACTGCCATCCCTATCACTGCCCGTAGTCTCCATCCTGGAAGATATCAAAATATCAGATTGTAAATGAAAGCGATTCATTGATTGAATGCTTCTGGAGCAAACAAATCGGAATTTTCGGCGCAATCAGCCCTGAAAACCCGAGCTGCTATGATACAACTATCAGTTATGGCAAAATACCACAACCTTCCACCGTAACTACCCCAGAGAACTGACCTAATCGTTAAGGTCGTGAAAAGGCACTGTCATCTTCTTCTCTGAAAAGATGCCAGTATTCAGGGGATACGCTAATAACGATTGCATCTCCTTCCCGTGGCTCCGTTCCCGCCCCCAGGCGCAAGATAATAGTCTGCATTGGGTCGGCCTCAAGCCTGATATGTGCCAGATCACTTTCCCCGAGATGTTCCAGAACATCCAGCCTGCCTTTTAGGCTGTTGATCCCGCCTTCTGACAGTTTTGCTTCCTCCGGCCTGAATCCGGCCACAACCTTGTCGCCCGGTCGAGCGTGTCCCAGATTCGCAAGGATTTCAATTTTGCAATCATTCCCTAATATCACTTCGGCCTTGCCTTCACTACAGGCTGACAACTTGCCGGACAGAAAGTTCATGCGTGGTGATCCGATAAAACCGGCTACAAACAAATTGCACGGATTATGATACAGATCAAGAGGTGGGCCTATTTGCTCAACCCGACCGGCGTTAAGCACTACAATTTTATCTGCCAGTGTCATAGCCTCCACTTGATCATGAGTCACATAGATCATGGTGGCTCTGAGCCGTTGATGAAGCCTTGCAATCTCAAGGCGCATCTGTACCCTGAGAGATGCATCCAGATTCGATAAGGGTTCGTCAAAAAGAAATACCTTCGGCTCACGAACAATAGCCCGGCCAATGGCCACTCGTTGACGCTGACCCCCAGAAAGATGACGCGGCTTGCGCTCCAGCAGGTTCTCAATCTGAAGCGTCTGCGCCGCTTCTACCACCTTACGCTTAATTTCCTCCTTGTTCATTCCGGAGCGGCGTAGGCCGAATGCCATATTATTACGCACAGTCATATGGGGGTAAAGCGCATAAGATTGAAAGACCATGGCAACATCCCGGTTAAATGGCTCCACATCATTGACACACCGGTTGTCGATGAAAACACGCCCATCCGTGGCCGACTCAAGCCCGGCTATCAATCTGAGCAGGGTGGACTTGCCACACCCGGATGGCCCCACAAAAACGGCAAACTCTCCATCATCTATCGTCAGGTTCACGCCTTGGATTACATCGCTTGGCGGCTTTTTGCGACTCCGGGCAAAGGTTTTCCTGATGCCCTCGAGCTTTACTTGCGCCACATTCAATTCCCTCGAGTTATATTATTTGTTCCACTGGAACCATAACCAATGGAGGGATTTCTAATCCATTTATGCACTCGTATCCTGGGTTCCTTATAGGTTTCCCGGCATTCGGGATTTGTCGCCATGGTATTCACCCTTTTACTGCCCCGGCTGTAAGACCCGAAACAATGCGCTGCTGGAAATAGAGCACCAAAGCGATAAGAGGCGCTGTTACCACCACTGAGGCTGCCATGATATTGCCCCAGGGTATCTCATACTGGCTGCCGCCGCCTAATAAAGCGATGGCCACCGGAACCGTGCGTGTCTCGTTGGTCAGGGTAAAGGTCAGGGCAAACAGAAATTCATTCCAGGCCTGGATGAAGGCCAACAGCCCCGTAGTTACCAGAGCCGGTGTCATGATGGGTAAAAAAATACGAAATATCAGGGTGAATATGCCAGCTCCGTCAAGTCGTCCGGCTTCTTCCAGTTCCATCGGAATACCCTGGATGAAAGTGGTCAAAACCCACACCGTGAAGGGCAGGGTAAATATCAGATAGGATAATACAAGGCCCAGAAGATTATTGTACAGGTCAAGGACGCGAATCAACTCGAAAAGCCCTGATAATATGGCCACCTGGGGAAACATGGATACCCCGAGGATGGTTAGCAGCAGCGCTGTCCGACCCTTGAACTGGATTCGCCCCAGAGCAAAAGACGCGCTCAGGCCGATAAGCAATGACAGCGCAACTACAGCAGTGGCAACAATCAGGGAATTCAGGATGTTTCGACCGAAAGGTTGCTCTGAGAATATTGAAAAATAATTCTCAAGAGAAACTGAGCGCGGGAAATAATCTACTCGAAAAAGCGCAGTCCCTGTTTTCAGGCTTGTAAGCACCGCATAATAAAAAGGAAATACGGTATAAAGGAGAATCAGCCCGACCATTGTATAAAATCCAAATCTTTTTAGTTTATCCAATTCACTAGTCTCCTTTACCCAGGCGAAGGCCTGAAACTCGAATATAAACCATGGTAAAGATCAGGATAATAAGAACCAGGCAAGTCGATACCGCTGAGCCGTATCCGACATCAAGAAAATCGACCAGATTTTGCCGCGCATAGATCGACATGGTCATGGTATTGACATTATTGGATGTCATCACATACACCACATCGAATACTCTCAGGGCATCAAGCGTTCTGAATATAACGGCTACCGTCAGAGGCGCCCAGATCATGGGCAGGATGACAGAAAAGAACACCCGCAGCCGCGATACACCATCCACCCGGGCCGCTTCGAGACAATCCTTCGGCACCAGTTGTAAAGCTGCCAACAACAACAAGGCCATGAAAGGAACTGCCTTCCAGACATCCACCATGATAATGGTAAGCATCACAAGGTCAGGATCAGCGGTCCAGGCTAAAGGAACTTCGATCAAACCGATTTTCATCAGAAGGTCGTTGATGAGCCCATATTGATCGTTTAACAGCCAGGCCCATAACTTGGCCGAAACCACTGTCGGTGTCGCCCATGGAATGAGAACTGCTGCTCGTACCAACCCCCGACCCCTGAAGTCCTGGTTCAGAATCAGCGCCACCACCATTCCGATGATGGTTTCAAGCGATACCGAAACAACCGTGAATATCAGTGTATTTGAAACCGAGCGCCACCAGTCGCCGTCCACCAGAATGCCGGACCATACGCCGTTGCTGTAAGCGATATAATTGCGAAAACCGATGAAGTTTCCGCCACCTGAGTCCGCCAGAGATGCATCAGTGAAACTGAAAGCAATGGTGCGCACCAGTGGCCACAACGCTACCAGAGACAGTACCACCAGCATGGGCGCTATGAGCAGCCATGCTGAACGCGCACGCCGCCGCGCAAGCACATCACTGCAATCACCAAAATTTTCTTTAGTACTTTCCGTTAATGCCATTCGCTCCCTCCGCGGTAGCGCTTGAGCTTTGCGGTCAAACGATCAAGACTTTGATCCTCAGATACAGCCCCCGACAATACCTGGTGTGTCGCAGTCCAAAAACTATAACTCACACGATTATATTTTCGCCCTACCCGGTCCGCAGGACGAGACTCCGCCATGGCGAAAACGTTGTAAAGGCTAGCCATAAAAGCATTTTTTGCAATCACATCTTGATCATCGTACAGGCTCATTATGGTGGGATTGTAGGCGCCTTCAATGGCTCTTCGTTTCTGTTCCAACTCTGAAGTTAAATAGCGTACCAGAGATACTGCCACTTCAGGATGAGCCGAATAACGGGATATTGCCAGATGCCATCCGCCCAGCACCGCAGTGTGTTGACCTGCATCTCCTCCTTTGGGTAAGGGGGCAATGCCTACTTTTCCTCTGATCGGACTGTCCGGGTTTTGCGCTAAAGCCCAGGCGTAAGGCCAGTTGCGCATGAACACCGCGCGCCCTGATTGGAAAACCCCCCTGGCTTTTTCCTCGTCATAGTTCAGTACCCCGGTCGGGGATATGCTGCCCACCCAGCCGGCCGCCATGGAAAGAGCCTCCCGCGCTTCAGGGGTATTTACGGTGATTGTCCCCAATTGATCAACAATTCCGGCGCTTCCAAAGCTTAAAAGCCACTCCAAAGCATTGCATGTCAGCCCCTCGTATGGTGCGCCCTGCCAGACCCACCCCCACATATCATCAATACCGCGTAAGCGTTCCTGCTTCTGGATTCGTGCGGCCGTTTGCTCAAGCTCCGCCCAGGTCTCAGGCACGGTGGCGCCATAGCGTTTCAGTAGATCCCGTCTGTAATACAGGACCCCTGCATCGGTAAACCATGGCATGGCTACCAGGCGACCATTGATGGTGTCATTATTAATGAGAGCAGGAAAGTGGGCTTCCAACTCCTGGGGTCTTAAATAGGGTTTCAAGTCGAGGAAATGTTCAGATAGTAGGCCTGGCCATATTACATCCACCTGGAATACATCGATATCATCGGCCCGGGAAGCCAGAAACTGAAGATACAGAGCCAGACGCTCGGTTGAGGAATTGGGCAATGAGACGGTTTTAATGCTATGACCGGCTTTTGCAGCCCAGGCTTGGGCCCCTTGACGGCAAAGCGTGAACTCTACGCCCAGACCGCCACAGGCTATGGTGATCTCAGCTCCTACGCTGGTTCGCGCTCCAGTACAAGCCAACCATGCTGCGAAAAAAACGACTGTAGCTGCCCGGTTGGCGAGTAAACACGATATTTTCAGAATCGTTAAGGAATGCCGCAATATTTCTTCTATTAATCTCATTGGCTCAAGTTATAAAAAAGCTTTCGGCGTGTCAATCTCGACATATAAAATGGATAGCCAGGTTCATGGCATGGAGTGATTGAAGGCGCATGGAAAACAAACCTTGTTTGTAAATCAAGGAATCTTGAGGTTCCTTAAAGTAATATCGATCTTGTAGTTGGTTATTAACCAGGTCTCTTGATAGGTTGTATTGGTTGTGCATAAAAGTGCTTTATATAAGCATATTTTGTTAAAAACAACCTCTCCATTTTAGGGCCGGGTTAATAACTGGACGGTATGGCAGGGGATCTTAAAAAGGTTGGTTGGGGTACAGATGTGCGGGGTATTTTTGATTGATTCGTACTGGCTTTTGTCGAAGCAGTGTAAGGAATTACTGTTGGTGATAGGCGCGGGGATATTGCGGCTTAGGATATGCTGGAGTTGCAGTCCATGGCTTTGGTGATTGCTGGTACAGTGGATTGGTTTAAGTTATACGCAAAAAAACGGGAACCCTAGGGTTCCCGTTTCTTGCTTGCCAGATCTGTGCGAACACAGACAGGTGTTTTTTACATGCCCATGCCACCCATATCAGGCATACCGCCACCAGGCGGCATAGCTGGTGCATTGTCTTCTCTCGGAGCGTCAGCAATCATGCATTCAGTGGTAAGGAGAAGCCCGGCGATGGAAGCTGCGTTTTGCAGCGCCGTGCGTGTAACCTTGGTGGGATCCAGAATACCAAATCCGATCATGTCGCCATAAACACTTGTTGCGGCATTATATCCAAAGTTACCCTCACCTTCGAGGACTTTTTGAAGTACTACAGAGGGCTCATCACCCGCGTTGGCTACGATTTGACGTAACGGTTCTTCCATAGCACGCAGAGCGATGCGAATACCGATATCCTGATCATGGTTGTCACCATGGATGGCCTCGATCTTCTGTCGTGCCCGGACCAACGCTACACCGCCTCCTGCAACGACACCTTCTTCAACAGCTGCCCTTGTGGCATGCAATGCATCCTCAACGCGGGCTTTCTTCTCTTTCATCTCGACTTCAGTGGCTGCTCCAACCTTGATGATGGCGACGCCACCTGCAAGTTTCGCCACACGTTCCTGAAGTTTTTCGCGGTCATAATCCGATGTGGATTCCTCAATCTGAACACGTATCTGCTTGACGCGTGATTCAATTTCTTCCGTGCGACCGCCACCATCAACAACGGTGGTATTGTCTTTGTCGACGAGAATCTTCTTGGCGGAGCCGAGGTCTTCGAGGGTGGCCTTTTCGAGCGACAAACCCACTTCCTCAGATATTACGGTAGCGTGGGTTAGAACTGCGATATCCTGCAGCATGGCTTTGCGCCGATCACCAAATCCGGGCGCCTTGACTGCGGCTACTTTAACAATGCCACGGATGGTATTGACCACCAACGTGGCCAGCGCTTCACCTTCTACGTCTTCAGCAACGATTAACAGGGGCCTTCCAGCTTTGGCTACGCCTTCAAGTACGGGCAGCATTTCACGAATATTGGATATTTTTTTGTCATAAAGCAGAATCAGGGGATCCTCAAGCTCTGCGGTCATGTTCTGCTGGTTGTTGATAAAATACGGAGACAGATAGCCGCGATCAAACTGCATCCCCTCAACCACTTCAAGCTCATTCTCGAGTCCTGATCCTTCCTCTACCGTGATCACACCTTCCTTGCCGACTTTTTGCATGGCATCAGCAATGATTTTTCCAATGCTTTCATCAGCATTAGCGGAAACGGTGCCAACCTGGGCAATGGCTTTGTCATCATTGCAGGTATTTGAGATTTCATGCAGGTTCTTGACGGCACTAATAATCGCTTTATCGATGCCGCGTTTCAGATCCATTGGATTCATGCCTGCCGCAACGGATTTGATGCCTTCTCTAAAGATAGCCTGAGCCAGAACGGTTGCCGTTGTGGTACCGTCACCTGCGATATCGGAAGTCTTGGAGGCAACTTCTTTTACCATCTGGGCGCCCATGTTCTCGAATTTCTCGCTAAATTCGATTTCCTTGGCTACAGATACTCCATCTTTGGTGATGGTGGGGGGGCCAAAACTTTTATCAAGCACTACATTGCGGCCCTTAGGGCCTAAGGTTACTTTGACCGCATTGGAAAGAGTATTGATGCCCTTGGCAATGGATTGCCTGGCCTCTTCACCAAAACGAACTTCTTTCGCTGCCATTCTTTAAATTCCTCATGGTTAACATCGTTAACGCGGTTCAATAATATTTTATTTCAGATTAAGTACACTTTGACTGAAACTTATCCTTCGATAATCGCCATGATATCGTCTTCACGCATCACCAAAAGATCTTCGTTTTCGACTCTTACTTCCGTTCCAGCGTATTTGCCAAAAAGTATCTGATCTCCAACTTTTACATCAAGTGGACGAATGTCACCGCTATCCAGCAGTTTACCGCGTCCGATTGCCACTATTTTGCCTTTGATTGGCTTTTCAGCAGCTGTGTCGGGTATGACAATGCCGCCCGGTGAGGTTTTCTCTTCTTCCGTGCGTCTGACGATGACTCGATCGTGCAAGGGACGAATACCCATCATCTACTCCTCTTAAAAAACGTTGAAATCACTATAGTTTAGACCGAAGCGAGCTATCAGCACTCGCCCGGTGTAGTGCTAATATAAGTCCTTTTGGAAAATAGTCAAGGGTTGCAACGAACAAGTTCCAAAATAAACGTTTGATGACCTATCCGTGTAAACTGGATCGTCAGGGATGTCAGTCCAGGGTATATGTGGTGCTGGAAGATTATGGATTCCGAACCGCGATACAACTATCATTAATGAAATACTTCACCCATAACATAGATCAACAAAAAACTACTGTTTACCAGACGCCAAAAGAGATTTACGCTAAGGAAGCTCGGAACAAGTCTGGGCGAAGCTCAGGTGTGATTCATTATGTTCAGATTCGAGACGACAATCGCGCGGGTTAGCAGGGCTATTGCGGAGATTGTCAACAAAGAAGCTGGATATACTCACCGCAGGCACCGAGTTCATGACTTGTTCAGAGGTTCCTTAAGTGTTTTTGCCATGCAGATTGGCTACAGGCGATGCGATGTCGGGAAAATACGGCAACGTTCTATGCAAGTTTTTTGGACGATAGAGGAGATCATAAGCGGTGAAACTGCCTGAGATTTTGCGGATTGAAACGGCTCACCGTGCTGGATCACTGGCCAGGGTGCTGCAAGTGATTGGCGATGCCGGTCTTATTATCCAGGACCTGGAAGCAGTTCAGCGTCATCAGGACAAAACAGTGTGGGAAATCACCCTGGAGATGGATGATGACGAGGATCAGAGCATCTATCAAAGGATTGATGCGCTGCCCAACGCACAGGTTCTAGGGAAATCCGATCGTATATTCAGGCGCCATCAGGGCGGCAAGATTCAGATGGCATCCAGACTCTCGATATCATCACTTAGAACCTTGCGGGATATTTATACTCCAGGGGTGGCGCAGGTCTGCCTGGCCATTAAACAGGAGCCTGAAAAGGCGCGGCAGTTTACCGCTCTCTCCAGGACAGTAGCTATTGTCACCAATGGCACAGCCATACTCGGATTGGGGGATATTGGTCCAGTAGCAGGATTGCCCGTCATGGAAGGTAAGGCGGCTTTGTTCGCCGAACTGGCCGGGCTATCGGGTATACCTATCCTGCTGGAAGAAAAGGATCCGGTACGGCTGGTGGAGGTAGTGTCGGCTATTTCCAGTTCTTTTGGTGCGATCCAACTGGAGGATATTGCCGCCCCCGCCTGTTTTGAGATTGAAAGCAAATTGCGCCAGCGCCTGCCTATTCCAGTATTGCACGACGACCAGCACGGTACGGCAGTGGTAGTTCTCGCCGCCATGATTAATGCTGCTCGCCGGACGGAGCGGGCTCTGCAGGATATGGTGGTGGGTCAAATTGGTCTAGGCGCAGCGGGGCTGGGTCTGGTCAGTTTGTTGCGTCAATATGGGGTCAAAAAGCTGGTGGGAACCGATTTGCGCCCGGAGGCCCTGGCTCGCTTTGAGAGTATGGGTGGAGAGCCTGAAAATCTGCGTACAGTAATGGCCGAGGCTGATATGGTGGTGGGTTTGAGCGGCGCAGGGGAGCTGATTGATCCTCAATGGGTGCGCCCGGGACAGGTCATTCTGGCTTTGTCTAACCCGGTGCCGGAGATATATCCCCGACTTGCGCTTGACCGTGGCGCAGCCTTTGCATTCGATGGCCGCGCCATCAATAATGTTCTGAGTTTTCCGGGTCTTTTCAGAGGTGTGTTGGACGCCGGAGCCCGTTCTTTTCACTCAGGGATGTTCATGGCTGCTGCCCAGTGCCTGGCTGATATAGCGTCGGAAAGCGAACTGGTGCCGGATCCTCTGGATCGGGCTGTACACAAGGCGGTAAGTGAAGCGGTATACCAGGCGGCGATTGAAGATCCTCCCGTATCTGCTTAAACGCCAAGGAACTTCTGATCAAATCTGGGCGAAGCTCAGGGGTGGTTTATTATATTCAGATTCGAGACGACAATCGCGCGGGTTAGCAGAGCTATTGTGGAGATTGACAACAAAGAAGCTGGACATATTCATCGCAGGCACCGAGTTCATGACTTAATCTAAAGGTTTCCTAAGATGGCTCTGCCCCAAATAAATTTCGGATGATATATTTATGTGAACCAGATCACCAAGGATGTCAGTCCAGAATATAACAATACTCAAAATTGTAAACGCCGATACGATACAACTATTATGAAAACAGCTATAGAAAAAACAGATTTCCTTATAATCTTATGTACTTGTCCGGTAAATAAAGCAGATTACATAACCAATCATCTGATTGCCCACCAATTAGCCGGATGTATCAACCAGATACCCAATATAAAATCAACTTTTCGATGGGAAGGAAAAGTGAATGTAGAGGAAGAAACGCTTCTGATTATTAAATCCACAGCTAATAAATGGGAGGAGATCAAAAATGTCATTATATCGGTTCATCCTTATGACATCCCTGAAATTCTTGCTATCCCGATTGTGAAAGGTGAAACAAAATTCCTTGGATGGCTTCTTGAGCAACTTGTTTAGAATTGCTATAATTAAGGTTTGCGGTGCGTCAAGCCATAACTGTTAAAGATGATGGAAAGAAATAGGTTTTTATTGTTCGTATTCGTCATGATTGTTAGCATTGTCGCGGGTATGTGGGGCAATCGGTATTTTAAGCATAACCGGGCGCTTAATGAAGCGAGTGGGTTTGTAGCGCTTGTTCAGCGGCCCGATACGGTTCTTCCGGATTTAGATGGACGACTGCAAACATTTGATCAATGGAATGGTCAATGGTTAATCGTTAATTTCTGGGCGTCCTGGTGTGCGCCCTGTAGAGAGGAAGTCCCGGTTCTCATACAAGCTCAAAAACAATATCAAAATCTGCAGGTTATTGGTATTGCGATTGATACTCCTGAAAGGGTCAGGAAATTTGCCCGGGATTATGGTATTAATTATCCAGTATTGGCGGATACCATCAAATCCATTCAGGCAGCCCGCGAGTTCGGAAATGAGGAAGGCGTGATACCTTTTACGGTTTTTTGTGATCCACAAGGGCGGATTTTTTATCGCCATTTCGGAAAATTGCATTCAGAACAGATTGATCAAATTCTGGGGTCCAAAATCCAATCGGATGGCATGACCAGGAATAAAGCTATTAAATCAGGTCTGCTGGTTGATAGTTCTGCTTTGCGATCATTTTCCAGTTTAACCCGGGCATGAAAAAACTGCTTCTGATCAACGGGCCGAATCTCAATATGCTTGGAATCCGTGAACCCGGGGTATATGGAAAGGAAACTCTTACCGCTATTGAAGAAGAATTGCAATTAATGGCAACGGAAGCTGATCTGAGCCTGGAAAGTTTTCATAGTAATGCAGAGCACGCCTTGATTGAAAAAATACACAGTGCTTTTTATGATCAGATTAATTTTATTATTATAAATCCCGGGGGATTGACCCATACCAGCATTTCACTTCGTGATGCTTTGATTGCTGTATCTATACCTTTTATTGAAGTACATATCAGCAATGTATATGCCCGGGAGCCTTTCAGGAATCATTCCTATTTGTCTGATAAAGCTGAAGGCGTCATTTGTGGTTTTGGAACTTTTGGTTACAAGCTGGCTTTTCAGGCCGCGCTTGCGCAACTTGCCTAGGGAAGCTCTGGACGAAGCTCAAGTGCGATTCATTATGTTAAGATTCTCGGGATAAATTGCGCGTAATAGCAGGGCTATTGCGAAGGTTGTCAAAAATGAACTGGGCATAAGGGACGCAAGAACTGAGTTCATGACTTGTTCAGAGCTTCCTTAGGTGGAATGGATGGGAATATACTGTTAATGGATATCCGAAAAATTAAAAAACTCATTGATATGATTGAACAATCCAGCATATCAGAAATAGAAATCGTCGAGGGTGAAGAAAAAATTCGCATCAGTCGGCCAACTGCCGGCCAGACAGTTTATGCACCAGCTACTCCGGTGGTTTCCAGTCACAAAGAGTTGCTTATCCAGAGTCATGATAACAATGCGGCGCCGGTTACAATTGAACAAGAGCATGAGCCAGAAGGGGATTATGTACGATCTCCCATGGTAGGAACTTTTTACAAGGCTCCCAGCCCCGGCGCTAAATCATTTGTTGAAATTGGCGATAAGGTCACCGCAGGCAAGGATGTATTATGCATCATCGAAGCCATGAAAATGCTCAATCATATCGAAAGCGATAAAACAGGGGTCGTTCGTGCCATTCTGGTTGAGGACGGGGAACCTGTGGAATACGATCAACCTTTGCTCATTATAGAGCCGAATCCATGAAATTCGACAAGGTATTAATCGCCAATCGAGGTGAGATCGCCTTAAGAATACTGAGGGCATGTCGGGCTTATGGCGTCAAGACAGTTGCAGTGCACTCAGCTGCTGATCGTCATCAGCAGCATGTATTGTTGGCGGATGAGAGCGTATGTATTGGCCCCGCACAAGCGTCACACAGTTATTTGAGTATTCCATCTATTATTAGCGCGGCTGAAATAACAGATGCGGTTGCTATCCATCCCGGGTATGGATTTCTTGCGGAAAATGCTGATTTTGCTGAACGAATAGAAAGCAGTGGTTTTTTATTTATAGGCCCGCGACCTGAAACCATCCGTCTGATGGGAGATAAAATATCAGCGATTGAAGTCATGAAAAAAGCGGGAATACCCTGTATGCCGAGTTCGGGTGAACTTGACACAGATAATCTGTCTGAAGCAAAAAGCGCTGCCGCAATCATAGGTTATCCCGTCATTATCAAGGCTGCAGCAGGTGGTGGTGGAAAAGGGATGCGAGTGGTGCATAGTGAAGCAGCGCTTGGTAACTCTTTGTTGTTAACCAAGGCAGAAGCAGCTGCGGCTTTTGGTGATGGAAGAGTTTATATAGAGAAATTTCTGGAGCATCCCAGACATATCGAGTTTCAGATACTCGCGGATGATTTTGGCAATGTGCTGTGCTTTGGCGAACGGGACTGTTCCATTCAGCGCAGACACCAGAAAGTCATCGAAGAAGCGCCGGCAATGGGAATCAGTGAACAACAGCGCAGTGACATGTACGATATGTGCATTAATGCTTGTCGCGCCATCGGTTACAGGGGCGCTGGAACGCTGGAATTTCTTTATGAGAATGAGCAGTTCTATTTTATTGAAATGAATACCCGAATTCAGGTCGAGCATCCAGTAACGGAAATGATCTATGGCATTGATCTGGTAATTGAGCAGTTGCGCATTGCGAATAATGAGCGGCTCACTTACAGGCAGGAGGATCTGCTGGCGCGCGGACACGCAATTGAATGCCGGATCAACGCAGAAAACGCAAAGACATTTATGCCTTCTCCCGGTAAAATAGAGCACTTTCATCCCCCTGGTGGTCCTGGCATACGGGTGGATTCGCATTTGTACAATGGCTATATCGTCCCGCCCTATTATGATTCGATGATCGGAAAACTGATCGCTTTCGGAGAGGATCGTGACAATGCCATTGCCCGGATGAAGATTGCTCTAAGAGAGCTTGTGATTGAAGGTATTGATACCAACGTGGAGTTGCATAAAGAGATTCTTGCCGATGAATCATTCATCGAATCTCCCAAAACCATCCATTATCTGGAAAGGAAACTCGAAGGCAAGCTGCCCGATGAAAACAGATAAGCCATTATCTTTTCATTTGGTCAAGCTTTGTGGTTCATCAGATAGCTTGCATAGGATTGAGCCATTGTTGGAACTTGCTGGTGCGGATGCGATCACATGGCTTCCGGCGGATCCACATGATCATCTTTGGGAACCAGAGCCAGGATGCAATCCTGTGTGGCAGAGTGGAACTATGTCAGCTTTGTTTTATGGTCACAAAGAACAGGCGGATCAAATGGTTGATTTTCTCCGCCAACTATCCGAGGCGTATGAAATCCATGAAATACACATGGAACCATTGCCGGATCTGGAGTGGATTGACGCGTGGCACGAATATGCCCGACCTATGCAATTTGGTTCGCTGTATGTGACCCCATGGGGAAATGATGCCGAAAATTCCGAAATACTGCCCTATGGTGATTCGGCTCGCCTTTATCTTCCCCCGGGTATGGCATTTGGAACCGGTCAGCATCCATCCACGGCCATGTGTCTTCAGTGCTTGTCCCAACTTCAGCCGCAGTGGGATAGCAAAGATATCATGGACTATGGCTGTGGTTCGGGAATTTTGGGTTTAGGCGCCCTTGCGCTTGGAGCAAGGCGTTGTTTTTCCGTCGATGTTGATCCGCAAGCCCTGATAGCGACAAAATCAAACGCTGAACGCAATGGATTGCTTTCACGTGTGGAAATCTATCTGGCGGATGCATTGCCGCAGCATATTCAGGCAGATGTTGTGGTAGCCAACATTCTTAGCCAAACGCTGATTGATCTGGCGCCCGTACTGGTATCAAAGATGCGGGATGATGCCCTCCTCATTTTATCCGGATTATTGACCAGACAATCCAGTGAAGTCATTCAGGCTTATGCTCCATGGGTTGATCTCAAGCCAGTTCTTGAACAGGATGGATGGATATTGATTGCAGGGCGGAAGAAATAACCCAATGCTCTTCACAGGCTAACAAGCGGCTACCCCACTTGTTGATTATTTTTGCGCCGACACAAACCCGTATGTCCCGAGTATCCGCATTATTCAACGCATGCGAGCATTTCTGAGTTTGTCCTGTCTGCCGCCTCGCCGCAGGTAGGCGGTATTATTTATAGGCTTTGCGGATTAACGCCATTCTTAATTACATTGGCTTAGAAAATATCATTTTTATGGGCATCACAGGCGGTTGTTAAGGATACAAGCGCCTGAATGCTATAGAATCACCGTTTACGCCTGATTCGCGGTGGCGACTCTCAGTAAATCCTCAATATCAGCCTCGATGATTTCAATGTTCACGCGAGCGCAAAATCTGCGTTCTTTTTCCGTTGGCTCGGGTATTAACGCCCAACCTCTGGGATTGGCGCTGCCATAAGTGATATCAGACATAATCATCCGTTCGGTGTCACGCGTTAGGCTTAGACCTAAAAACAGATACCGGCGTGAAGCCCGGTATCGTTTCACGAATGACGGGATTCCGAATCCGCCCATAAGCTCGGAAATGTAATCGACGTAATCAGCATCTGATGCAATATAATGCGGTTCCGGTTTTGGAGTCCCCATGGGCTTGAACAAGACAGGCAAATCTTCATTGACTTCATCTTGCCCTATTTCATGATATTCATTTCCATTGTAATGAAACAGTTTGAAGCGGAAATCGGTACCCCCTATACGGGAAATTCCACAAATAAGTGTGTGTGGAACCGCAGCGTAGGAGTCCTGGAGCATGGTATCCCGGTTGATATCGATGACATAGGCCGGTTTAATAGCAGCAATCCACTCATGCACGGGTGATCGGGACCATTGTCTTTCAGTATAGAGTTTCGAAAAAAAACGTTGGAGATAAGAACGACCATGCTTGAGTTCCAGGTTCATGGCGGCGCGGGGGAATTCATACATCAACTTGGGCGGCATGGGTTGACCATGATTCAACTCTAGAATAAGTTCCTCCTGGGTGACAGGCGCCCGTCGGCCTTCCTGATCTAGTGAACCTATCAACGCACCAGGCCCCAGGTATGGGATGATGGTTCCACTCTCGACGCCTTCGAGCAGCATTTCCAGAGTTTCAGTGGACATGGCTTTAACCTCCGAAATTTTAGTTTATTTTAGACATTAAAGGTTTATAAGCAAAAAAAAAGCCAAAAACGATAACTTTATGATATAGCAGTAGAATTTTAATCAAAGCTCCTGTTGCATTGTAACTTTAGTTGCTTTGATTACATGAAATTGTCGCGTGCCAGTCATTCAAAAATGCAATGAAGCGCTGTTGACCTGAACGCTCCGGAAAAGCAGTTATTCTATGGTCTTCATTCAATTTCTTCTCAAGATTTACACTATTATCCATGTAATGAATCTGCTCTGAAATAACAACAGTAAGTAATGACAGTTTCACATCGATTCATTAAGCCATCCGTATTCCTTTTCATCTATTAACGATACTGATTCTTGATCTCAGATATATGTCGCTATCCATACAGACACAGGCGGCTTTGTCGTAGATACCACGCAAAACCACAGGCACGCATATATAGAAGTAATGAATAATAATCAGTGTATTACGCGATAATTATTGAGCTGGCACGCGCATTGCAACCTACTGCGTAACCATGTTGGTTGCTTAAACACACAAGGAGACGGGATATGGCTTTACGTCAATGTGCTATATATGGAAAAGGTGGAATCGGCAAATCGACCACGACTCAAAATCTGGTGGCTGCACTCGCGGAAGCTGGAAAAAAAGTCATGATTGTGGGCTGTGATCCAAAATCGGATTCAACTCGCCTGATACTTCATGCCAAAGCTCAGAATACCATCATGCACTTGGCTGCTTCAGCCGGAAGTGTGGAAGATCTGGAATTGGAAGAGGTACTGAAAGTCGGTTACGGCGATATTAAATGCGTTGAATCCGGTGGACCTGAGCCGGGTGTCGGTTGCGCAGGTCGCGGCGTTATCACCGCTATCAACTTCCTTGAGGAAGAGGGCGCCTACGATGATGATATGGATTTCGTATTCTACGATGTCCTTGGCGATGTGGTGTGTGGTGGTTTCGCCATGCCTATTCGCGAAAACAAGGCTCAGGAGATTTACATTGTCGTATCCGGTGAAATGATGGCGATGTACGCGGCCAACAATATTGCCAAAGGTATTGTCAAATATGCCAATTCGGGTAGCGTACGTCTGGCGGGTCTGATCTGCAATTCACGTAATACGGCATGTGAAGACAGTTTGATCGAAGCTCTGGCCGCAGAACTTGGAACGACGATGATTCATTTCATCCCGCGCGATAATGTGGTCCAGCGTGCAGAAATTCGGCGTATGACGGTGATTGAGTATGAGCCTACAGCTCCGCAGGCCGATGAATATCGGGCGCTGGCTCAAAAGATCATTGATAACAAAAACTTCGTGATTCCCGAGCCAATCACCATGGATCAGTTGGAAGACCTGTTGATGAAGTTCGGCATTATGGAAGAAGAAGACGAATCCATCGTTGGTCAGACTGCCGCTTCTGAAAGTGCGGCAAGCGCGTCTAACTAATTGGTCGAGTGAGGTAATGGTTATGGAGGTCTGTCATCAAATCAGGCAGGTCTCCATGATTTGTTCGAAATAAATTGCGATATGCCATTTCGAAAGGAGTGGTTATTAGAGGAGATAGCGAAATGTCCACTATGAGCAGAGAAGAGACCGAAGCTCTCATTCAGGAGGTGCTGGAAGTCTATCCTGAGGAAGCTCAGAAAAACCGGGCCCAGCATCTGGCTGTTAATGACAATTCGGTTGAACAATCCAAAAAATGCATTACGTCCAACAAGAAATCCGTTCCTGGCGCCATGACCATTCGTGGATGCGCCTATGCTGGTTCCAAAGGCGTGGTATGGGGGCCAATCAAGGATATGATCCATATTTCCCATGGTCCTGTGGGATGTGGGCAATATTCGCGTGCCGGGCGCCGTAATTACTACATCGGCACCACCGGGGTAAACACTTTTGTGACGATGAACTTTACCTCGGATTTCCAGGAGAAAGATATCGTTTTCGGTGGCGATAAAAAACTCGATAAACTGATCGATGAAATTGATATGCTGTTCCCGCTGAATAAAGGCATTACGGTACAGTCAGAATGTCCGATCGGCCTGATCGGCGATGATATTGAGGCGGTATCGAAAAAGAAAGCCAGGGATCTCGGGAAAACCGTTGTGCCGGTTCGCTGCGAAGGCTTTCGCGGTGTTTCTCAGTCACTCGGTCATCACATCGCCAATGATTCGGTCAGAGATTGGGTTTTGAGTGCGCGCGATGAAGATACGAGTTTTGAAACCACGCCCTACGATGTCGCTGTGATCGGCGACTACAATATTGGCGGTGATGCCTGGGCATCGCGTACTTTGCTTGAAGAAATGGGGCTGCGCGTGGTAGCTCAGTGGTCTGGTGATGGCACTTTGGCTGAAATTGAGTTAACGCCCAAGGTCAAATTAAATCTGGTGCATTGTTACCGCTCAATGAATTATATTTCGCGGCATATGGAAGAGAAATATGGTATTCCGTGGATGGAATACAATTTTTTTGGACCAACCAAAATCGCCGAATCGTTGCGCAAAATTGCTTCGTTTTTTGATGACAGCATCAAGGAAGGCGCAGAGAAAGTTATTGCCAAATACCAAGCCGAGATGGATGCGGTCATCGCCAGATTCCGTCCTCGCCTCGAAGGTAAAACCGTCATGCTGTATGTCGGTGGACTTCGCCCCCGTCATACCATTGGAGCTTATGAAGATCTGGGCATGGAAGTCATTGGTACCGGTTATGAATTTGGCCACAATGACGATTACGACAGAACTATCAAGGAAATGGGCAATTCCACCCTGCTCTATGACGATGTAACGGGCTATGAGTTTGAGGAATTCGTTAAACGAATGAAACCCGACTTGATCGGCTCGGGGATCAAGGAAAAATACATCTTCCAGAAAATGGGCATCCCATTCCGGCAGATGCATTCATGGGATTATTCCGGCCCTTATCATGGCTACGATGGTTTTGCCATTTTTGCTCGGGATATGGACATGACTTTGAATAATCCGTGCTGGAATGCTATCCAGGTGCCATGGAAGAAAAAAGCCGACGAAGAAGAATCGCTTCAGGCTGCTGAAGTTTAGCTGGAGTTGAAATGCTGGATGGGGTCGGTCCGGCTCCATCCCCGGTTTCATCTATTTAATCGCTATTGTTAACAGACCGTATGTCCACGGATTAGTGGCGCGGCAGGAGATGATCATGAGCCAGAAGGATGTTGAAAACATCAAACCCAGTTATCCTTTATTCCGTGACGAAGATTATAAGGAAAATCTGGCGCTAAAAAAAACTAATTATGAGGAAAGTCATTCTCAGGAGAAAATCAACGAGGTTTTCGATTGGACAACGTCTGAAGAATACAAGGAAATCAATTTTAGTCGCGAAGCCTTAACGGTCAACCCGGCCAAGGCGTGCCAGCCTCTGGGCGCGGTTCTATGCGCTCTCGGGTTTGAGAAGACCCTACCCTATGTGCATGGCAGCCAAGGATGCGTGGCATACTTCAGAACCTACTTTAACCGCCATTTCAAGGAGCCGATCGCCTGTGTTTCGGATTCCATGACTGAAGACGCGGCGGTATTCGGTGGTCAGAAAAACATGAATTCCGGGCTTGAAAATGCCAAGGCATTATATAATCCAGACATCATTGCCGTGAGTACTACCTGCATGGCCGAGGTGATTGGCGATGACCTTAATGCCTTCATCGGCAATGCCAAAAATGATGGTCGTGTTCCAAAGGAATTTCCCACGCCTTTTGCCCATACGCCAAGCTTTGTCGGCAGCCATACAACTGGCTGGGATAATATGTTTGAAGGCATGGCGCGATTTTTTACCTTGAATTACATGGAAGGTAAGGAGCCAGGAAGTAACGGAAAAATCAATATCATCCCCGGATTCGAAACCTATCTGGGTAATTTCCGCGTCATTAAGCGCATGCTTAATGAAATGGAAGTGGATTACAGTTTTCTGTCTGATCCTGAGGAAGTTCTGGATACCCCTGCTGACGGGAAATTCCGTATGTTTGCCGGCGGCACGACCCAGGATGAAATCAAGGATGCGCCCAACGCCATTACGACCGTCACATTGCAGCCTTGGCAGCTTGAAAAAAGCAAGAAGTTCATTGAAACCACCTGGCATCAGCAAATTCCGAAACTCAGTATTCCCATGGGGCTGGGATGGACTGATGAGTTTTTGATGAAAATCTCGGAAATTACCGGTCAGCCGATACCCGAATCTCTGGAAAAAGAGCGCGGCAGGCTGGTGGACATGATGACCGATTCGCACGCCTGGCTTCATGGCAAACGTTATGCGCTGTGGGGTGATCCGGATTTTGTCATGGGTATGAGCAAATTCCTGCTTGAACTTGGGGCAGAGCCGATTCATATTCTGGCGAATAATGGCAACAAACGCTGGCGCAAGGCGATGGTGAGCATGCTGGAGCAATCTCCTTACGGCCAAAACAGTCAAGTTCACGTTAGCAAGGATCTGTGGCATATGCGCTCACTGGTTTTTACCGACAAGCCGGACTTCATGATTGGCAATTCCTATGGGAAATTTATCCAGCGCGATACTATCACCAAGGGCAAAGAGTTTGAGGTGCCTTTAATTCGCATTGGCTTTCCTATTTTTGATCGGCATCACCTGCATCGCGATACCACATTGGGTTATGAGGGCGGCATGCACATTCTTAAAACGCTTGTGAATGCTATTCTGGACCGTCTTGATGAAGACACCATGGGTATGGGTACAACCGATTATAACTACGACTTAATTCGCTGACTTAATTCGCTGATTATCTTGTGGGAGAGAACGGCTCTCCCACATTTTCTATGGAGAATATACATGGCGAAAGTGATGATACGTCGTACTGAAAATGGAGATTTAAGTTTTTACATAGCGAAAAAGGATCTGGAAGAAAAGGTTGTTTCTCTGGAACATCCAGGTCCTGAAAAATGGGGTGGTAAAGTAGAACTCGCAGATGGAAGCCAATACACGCTCGAGATTTATGATGTGATGCCACGGTTGCCCATAACTCTGATTGCCAAACGTCTTTAAACTGATTCAATAAAGGGACGCTTCACTGAATATGAATATGGATATTGAACCTTTAACCCGTGGTGCAGCGCTTCGTATTGGCTTGGCTTCAAAATCCCTCCCTGGTACGGATGCCCGTGCATTGCTGCGCATATTAACCGATCAAATGGGTCATCCATTGACCGAACAACGGTTGAGCAAAATTACAGTCAAGCAACTGAAAGCGGGATTGAATGAGCAAAATCTCATTTCTGATACCGAAGAAAGCATTGGATCCGAACACTTGAAAGAAGCAATCGGCATTCTTCGTGGTGAGAACACCGAAATATTGGCGCCATCCAATCTTCCGACACCGACACCATACCAGGAAGGGGATATTCCGGCATCCATCCGGGTTGCTGTGGCATCTGCGAATGGCGAAAACATCGATGGCCATTTCGGTTCCTGCCCCCGTTTTCTAGTTTATCAACTTGGTAAAGACGAAATTCGTCTGATCGATATCCGCTCAACGGATGGATCGGAAGAAAGCGATGACAAAAACGTCTATCGCGCCGAACTGATCCAGGATTGCCATGTTATTTATATTCAGTCTGTTGGTGGGCCGGCAGCGTCGAAGTTGGTGCGCAAAGGAATTCATCCCATCAAGCTGGCAGATGGAGGTTCAGCCCCGGAAATATTGATACAGCTTCAGTCGGTTATGGCTGTGAAACCACCGCCATGGCTGGCTAAAATTATCGGTGTGCCGGCAGAACAAAGAATCCACCTGGGAACCTCTGATTAAGTCATGAACCCGGTGCCTGCGGTGAGCGAAGTCGAACCCGCTGCGTCCCTGCTGACCCAGCTTCAATGAATCACGCCTGAGCTTCGTTCAGACTTGATCAGAGGTTCCATTAAATGCCGGAGAATAAACTTTGATTACTTCGCAACTGGTTGAAGCTATCGCCAAAGTATTGAATGAGGAAGCACTGCAAGAAGCTACGGTTTTCAAACTGCGGCAAGCTCATCCCGGCATCCATTTCACTTATTGCTCGGATGATGATGTCGGCTCGTGTAAAGCAGTTTGGGAGCAACCTGATTTCAATATTTATCTCGTGGATGGTCATGATCACTGCTTGAAACTCACGAGTGAATATTCCAGAGCAACCGGTTTGGTACTGGCGTATTGTTTCGATGATGAAGAGGATGATTAGTTTATCCTGTCCGGCTGGCCTATCCGGCTGGAAGGTATGTGAGTTCTTATGCCAGTTCTTAATTTTACAGGCTAGAGCGCATTTTTTGATTAAATCAGCGGCATGAGGAGCAGGAAATGAAATCCAAAGACATTGCGGAACTTCTTGATGAGCCGGCATGTTCGCACAACACAAAAAGCAAATCCGGCTGCGCCAAGCCCCAACCGGGCTCGGCGGCGGGGGGATGCGCATTTGACGGTGCCCAGATCGCTTTACTGCCCATTGTTGACGTTGCCCATATCGTGCATGGGCCTATTGCGTGCGCCGGTAGTTCATGGGATAACCGTGGTACGCGTTCATCCGGGCCAGACATGTATCGCCTCGGTTTCACCACGGATATCACCGAGCAGGATGTCATTATGGGACGGGGAGAAAAACGCCTGTTTCATGGCATCAGGCAGGCGGTTGAAGAACACCGTCCAGCAGCAGTGTTTGTCTATAATACTTGCGTTCCCGCACTCATCGGCGATGATATTGAAGCTGTTTGCAAAAATGCCGAGCAGCGCTGGAATACTCCGGTCATTCCAATTGATGCCGCCGGCTTTTACGGGACAAAAAATCTGGGCAATCGCATCGCCGGTGATGCAATGGTTAAATACGTCATTGGAACCCGTGAGCCGGACCCATTACCGTTGCATAGCGAGCGCGATGGAATAAGGGTTCATGATATTAATCTTATCGGCGAATACAATATTGCCGGAGAATTCTGGCATGTGCTGCCACTGCTTGATGAATTGGGTCTTCGGGTTTTATGCACATTATCCGGAGATGCGCGTTTTCATGAAGTTCAGACCATGCACCGGGCAGAAGCGAACATGATGGTGTGCTCCAAAGCCATGCTGAATGTCGCACGCAAGCTCGAGGAAAAATATGCTATTCCGTGGTTTGAGGGCAGTTTTTACGGAGTTACGGATACCAGCAAGGCGCTTAGCGATATGTCGTATGTCCTTGACGACCCCGATCTGATTGCACGCACTGAAGCCCTGATCGCAAGAGAGGAAAAACGTCTCGATGAAGCGCTCGATCCGTGGCGTCAGCGTTTGAGAGGCAAACGGGTTTTGCTTTATACCGGCGGGGTTAAATCCTGGTCGGTCATATCAGCATTGCAGGATCTGGGCATGGAAGTGGTGGCGACCGGAACCAAAAAATCCACTGAGGAAGATAAAGAACGCATCCGGGAATTAATGGGCTCTAACGCCAAAATGATCGATGATGGAAGCCCAAGGGCTCTGCTTGATGTGGTCAGGGAGTATCAGGCTGACATCCTGATTGCCGGTGGGCGCAATATGTATACGGCGCTCAAGGCTCGTCTGCCGTTTCTTGATATTAACCAGGAGCGCGAATTCGGTTATGCCGGGTACCAGGGTATGCTGGAGTTGGTGCGGCAATTAGCATTGACCCTTGAAAGCCCGGTTTGGAAACAGGTTCGCCAACCTGCGCCATGGAGCGTTCAGGTTGAAGAAAAGCGCAAAGGTGATTTGAATTATGCCTGAGATCATCCATCGCAGCAAAGCACTCTCAGTCAGTCCGGTCAAGGTGAGTCAGCCAGTGGGTGCATCATTGGCTTTTCTCGGAATAAATCGGGCCATATCCATGCTGCATGGATCACAAGGGTGCACTGCTTTTGCCAAGGTATTTTTTGTCCGCCATTTTAGAGAACCCATTCCATTGCAAACTACCGCTATGGATCAGACAAGCAGTGTTTTAGGTGCTGACGAGAATATAGTTGAAGGGTTGAAAATTCTGTGCCAAAAGTCAAAACCGGATATGATCGGGCTTCCGACCACTGGATTGTCAGAAACCCAAGGGGCTGATGTTTATCGGGTGGTGCGTGAATTTCGCGCCGCAAATCCTCAGTTTGCTGGCATTGCCATTATTCCGGTAGTTACTCCGGATTATAGCGGATGTCTCGAAAGCGGATTTGCTCTGGCGGTCCATTCGATGATTAACGAGCTGGTTCGAGATGCCGGCCATGCTGGAACGCAGCCCGGAAGCCATCAGAACCAGGTTAATGTCCTTGCCGGATCGGCACTAACTCCGGGAGATATCGAAGCCATTAAGGATATGATCATCGCTTTTGGCTTGCGCCCGGTGGTGGTTCCGGATATTTCCGAATCACTGGATGGTCATTTGCATGAAGATGCCTTCAGCCCACTGACAACCGGTGGTACATCTGTATCTGATATCACCACTATGGGTAATGCACAGGCTACGCTGGTGATCGGCGCATCGCTCAATCATGCGGCAGACTTGCTGCATGCCCGGACTGGAGTTTCTGATTTTCGCTTTAATCATCTCATGGGTCTTGACGCCTCGGATTCGTTCGTGATGGCATTGACCAAGATCAGCCAGAACCCGATTCCAGAAAAAATTGCGCGCCAAAGAGCACAGCTCCAGGATGCCATGCTCGATTCTCATTTCATGATCGGCCAGGCGAGAGTTGCCATGGCGGCAGATCCTGATCTTCTATGCGCCTTTACCGATTTGTTGACGAGCATGGGCGCTGAAATGGTGAGCGCGGTAGCTTCAGCGCGAGCTCCCGTGCTTAAACAAATTCCTGCCAGCACCATCAAGATCGGGGATTTGCAAGACCTGGAATGCACTGCTGCGGAAAACAAGGCTGAATTGTTCATTGGTAATTCACATCTTGCGGAATCCGCCAAGCGATTGAATCTGCCTCTGTTGCGCGTCGGATTTCCCCTTTATGATCTGCTGGGAGGCTATCAGCGCAATTGGATTGGATATAAAGGAACCCGGCAGACATTATTTGATCTGGCGAACATATTTCTGGAGCACAATCACCACGAAATATCCCCGTATCGTTCTGTTTACGCGCAACCGAATGATTCAGTCTAAAAGGAGACAGGAAGGCATGGCTATGGAGCGCCGCATTCGCGTGGTTGATACAGAAGAATCCCTGCAACATGAAAAAGTATCGGTCAGGGTGGCTTTCGCGACTACGGATCTCAAGCATGTCGATCAGCATTTCGGTTCAGCGCAGTGCTTCGCTATTTATCTGGTGAATCCGGATCATGCCAGTTTACTGGAAGCCAGCCAGTTCGGAAAACTGATTCAGGATGGCAACGAAGACAAATTAACGGTTAAACTCGAAGTATTGCAGGGATGCGCGGCGGTATTTAGCCAGGCAGTGGGTGGTTCTGCCGCGCGCAGATTGTTGGCCAGTGGAATTCAGCCCGTTAAGGTGTCGGCAGGCAGTAATATCAACGAATTGCTTGATTCATTAAAGGCGGAACTGATTTCAGGACCTACGGCGTGGTTGGCTCAGGCACTCAAGCGACAGTCAGGAGGAGATGATTCCAGCCGCTTTGATGATATGGAAGAAGAGGGATGGAATGAATAAATTGAGACCTTCATACTAAAGTAGACGCAAAGGAGAAATTATATGATGACTCAGACAGCAGTTAGCCCAAATCCAGAGGAAATCCTCAACACAGATTTTGCCAAGGAGCTGGTGAAGCAAATGCGCGCTCTGGATTCCTATGGGCTGTATGATCAGTGGGGCCCAGATAAGATTCTCGATCCTTTCATCTTGACCAAGGAGCGCAAGCGGGAAATTCCTGTCGTGGGTGATCCCGATGATGTGACCATGTCCCGTGTCAAAGCTTTCTATAATGCATTATCATGTTTGATAGAAAAAGAGCGCGGCTTAATGGCAGTACCGATGATCAATCTCAGCCATGAAGGCTTCGGTCGGGCTTTAATAACGACAGGCAAGCTGATTGTGATTGATAAAACGCTGCGCGATGTGCATCGTTTCGGTTTTCCAAGTCTGTCAAAAATGAAAGATGAGGTGGATAAATTACTGTCCAATGCTTATAAACTGATGGATGAGTATCCGCAGGTCGCAGAACTTTAGGGAACCTCTGAACAAGTCTGGACGAAGGTGGGTGTGATTCCCCATGATTCAGCTTCGAGGCGGCAATTGCGCGGGTTAGCAGGGCTATTGCGAAGATTGTCAACAATGAAGTGGGCCAGTAGGGCCGCAAGCGGGTTCGACTTCGCTAGGACGGGAGAATAGACGCAATGGACGATATTGAACTGAAAGCACTTGAGAAAGAAGTCAAAAAAAGCAAACGTATAGCCAGCGAGTGGGCTTCGCAAATGCATGATCTGGTCGAAGACCGCTTGCCGGGGGCTTTTGAGGAAATACATCCTTTGGCTCAATCCACTTACGATGCCTGTAAAGCATGGAAAGATGCCTGTACACGCCTTAATCAGGCTAAAACGGAAGCGACAGACTAAAATAAGTATCTGAAACTCAATCAATTCGACTATTTGGGAAACCTGGTGAGCCATCCTTGGGAGTTTTATGATCATCTGATCGATTATGCGTACTCCCATCAACAGATTGTGGAAGCCATTATTGGAACTACCTGGACTTTGTGCCGTTCAGAGAGTGGTTGTGGTCTGGCAATGAGTCCGCCATTTGTAACGCGCACCTTGCCATGGTCCGGTGAAATAGCGGGAATGCCGTTATATGATCTACAGCGCTGGGTACGCCACTGGCAGCCTCACCAGGCTGCACTGGGAATGGCGGCGATAAATGCCAGTTTGGGTTTATCTGGGTCGATGGCGCACAACAGTGTGCTTATCGACAATGATGCGCCGCCAAATCTGGCGGTGTTTGATCACTTCAGGCCATTAATCCAGGGCAAACGTTCCATCGTTATCGGACGTTACCCTGGCATGGAACAACGCTACCGTGAACAGTTTGATTATGTCGTGATAGAGCGCCTGAATATTCATGAACAGGATTGCGGAGAATACCCTGATCCAGCCTGCGAGTACCTCCTGCCTGATGCGGACTGGGTTTTTTTAACCGGAACGTCGATTATCAATAAAACATTTCCGCGTCTGGCGCAACTGGCATCAAATGCCAAGCTGGTATTAATGGGGCCGTCGGTTCCCTGGATGAGGGAACTTAAAGAATACGGTGTAGATTATCTGGCAGGTATTGAAGTGGTGAATGAGGCAGCTTTACGCCAAACGGTTCAGGAGGGTGGAGGAACGCGTATATTTGATGCCGGCGTTCGATATCGGATACTTGATCTGGATAGAGTTTAGTACCAACTGATTGTTATAATCAGTTGATTGGATCCATTGCAATTCTGATTTTATTATTCAGTCTGCGGAGCTCATGATGTCTGCCCCTGAAAACGCTCGCCAACCATGGTATGAAGCGCTACGTATGTGCAGCGCTGGATCGGGCAATGATCGGGCGCTGGCGCAAATGATTGCGAGTCATTGTTGCGGAAAGGCAAGCATGCCGCCGTGGTTTGGTTTGGAAAAACACGATTTTGCCCTGTGGTATCAAGGGCATTTCCCAGGCATGGTGATTCCCGCTGAAATGGGCGCCGGTTGTGCGATGGATAGTGAACGCATGGATGAGCGCGCAGATCTGTTGCGCTTAATGAGCAACTATGGCGAAGGATGCGCGCGGGAGGAATATTTGCGGATCGCGGCGGTGATCATCAATGGCTGCATGGGTAACGATCACCTCTGGCGCAACCTTGGATTGTGGGACAGAGTTGAATTAAGCAAGCTGATCCAGCGCAATTTTCCTGTCTTGTTTGATCGTAATGAGCACGATATGAAGTGGAAAAAGTTTCTTTATAAGCAATTATGCGACGAACAAGGTATCTATACCTGTCGCGCGCCATCGTGTGAATATTGCGTGAGCTATATGGATTGCTATTCCCAGGAAGATAAATAAGGCAATGCGCTTGCTCTTGAAATATGAGATCTTTGCATAAAAGCTATAAGGTTCTCATGCTGCGTTATTGATTGATTGTGATTTAGCACAATCAATCAACAGAATATGTTATCTTTATACCCCCTATACGTCAGAAATAACTATATTTCATCTGCTATAACAGTTAGAGGCTGAATAGATGGATACCACTATGCACAATTTGATGGTAAAAACAAATAAAGAGCAAAAAATCAAAGAAAAGCGAAGGAATGAACTCGTTGGCGCACTCGTCCGCGCTAAAGTTGCCGCGAGCGAATGGAATAGAGATGATTTTGTGCGTCTGGTGAGTGAAATTACCGATGAACGGGATAGAGCATTATTTAATGATTATCTTGAAACCAACTAATCTTTGTTAATGGTTAATTGGGGCATTCATTATACTTAAGGAACCTCTGAACAAGTCTGGACGAAGCTCAGGTGTGATTCCCCATGTTCAGATTCGAGGCAACAATTGCGCGGGTTAGCAAGGCTATTGCGGAGATTTTCAATAAAGAAGCTGGACATAAGGGACGCAAGAACCGAGTTCATGACTTGATCAGAGGCTCCTTAGAGTAAAAATTCGCGTCGAATTTGCTTCATTTGATCCCAGCCTGCGTTCTTGATGGCTGGTGTAATGAACAGGTCGCAGATATCGGTTTCGCTGAGCTTTTTCTTTTCTTCGCTATTCATTGCCATCCATTTATAAAGCCCAGTCCTCTCACCTGATTAAAAAGTCGGGAACAAATATCATTTTTCGATCTGCGCAGATTAATTTATAATAAACCATTATTGTAATTTCCAGGAGATATAATCATGAGCAGTACGCTAGCCAATGAACTTGGCATGGATTCATCCAGTCTTTACCGGGAAGAAGTTTATACGGATCGTCGCGTGGGTACCATCAGAAAGCTCGTTCCGGTCACGTCAACAGGGGCTGATGATACACAAAAAGCAGTCTTGTATGTAGGGCAGGCGCAATTGATGAGCCCAATGGGTCCTATACCTATTTCATTTGATATTGAAGCTGATAATCTGGCCGATGCCGTTAATCAATTCGCCCAGGTTGCGCAGGACGCTGCGGAAAAAACCGTCAAAGATTTGCAAGAGCTTCAGCGTGATTCGACTTCGGGTTTGATGATTCCCGAATCTGGCGGGGGCGGCGGCGGGTTTGGTTCGCCCGGAGGACGCGGGGGGCGAATCCAGTTTTAAGGACGCTTGCCGCTGGTGAGGCAGAAAAAGAGCCTGCGCTTCACAGGCTCTTTTTCTCGGAGCTATTGTAACGATTTAAGCCCGCGACTGATGCAACATTGCTATTTTTCATATTTCCTGGCTTCGAGGGCTTCAAGGCGGGTTTGGAGCGCGTTGGTTTGCTCCCGCCAGATCCCTTGCATGTCGGAGCGCAGGCTGGAAGCTTCTTTGCGAGCCAGTTCGCGCTCTTCTTCAAGAATAGTCAGATGACGGGCTTGTTCGCTGAGCCTTGTTTCTGATTGGGTTAATTGCAAATGAAGTTGATTGGCATGTTGGGTCAACTGTTCGTGTTTTTCGCGCATTGCAAGCATCTCCATCTCAAGAACGGATTCTTTGGTATGGCATTGATCTAATGCATCGTTGAGCATAGTGCTTTTCTGTCTATTGTTTTCCAGAGATTGAATCAGGTTCTCTTTTTCGAGGTTCAGTTTCTCTATATGTGCAGTCTGATCCTGGCATTGTCGCTGTAATGGCTCCATTTCGCGCCTGACATCCTCTACGAGCGTGAATTGCTGTTGCAGGTTCACGATTCGCACATGCATGGCTTTGATCCATGAGTCGCGGTATTTTACTTGCTTGCGCAGCGAGGCGCATTGAGATTCCCGTTTGTTGATGAACTTCTGAAAGCTCTGCTGCTCCTCAAGACGCTGGTTCTCAATATCGTCAGCCACGGCAATGGCTTCATTTCTGGTTTCCATAGCCATTTTAACGTCTGCTTCGGCTTCCGTTTTGATGGTTAGTATTTCGAGTTCGGCCTGCTGTTTGGCGATTGTCCAGGTTCGAATTCCAACATCCTTAAGCATTGTAGCAACCGCTTCCGGGACAGCAATTTCGGCATCTGCCGTGTCAAGTTGATCCGGATGGTGGATGCGCCATTGCTTGAGAACATCACCGATGGTGGCAAGGCTCCCTGCCCCAAGCCGATGGCGTATGGCGCGTACAGTTAAAGATTCACCAGATTCGTGCATTTGCTGAATGGCAAGCGTTATTTTATCCCTTATTTCCATCCCGGAAGCCTCTTCGTATTGGTGTCAAGTATTGGGCGCGTGTCCTGTGATAGTAATTTATCATGAACATAACAACGATACCAGATTTCATAGCATGTTACATAGAGAACAAACGTACATACATAAACAAACGAACATACATACACGCATTGACATAGGCTTGTTTAGAAAAGCATTGGTGGCATCATTGGAATCGCGCTGGAATGAGCGTGCATTTATTCGCCGCAAGAGGGTTGAGCGGATTATAGGGCGTTATTGCGGGCGCTTGGTTGCCAACCAATGACAATCAGGCACCAGCGACCTTTCAGGTCTTTCGGGTCTTTCAGGTCAAGCGCTTATCGCATTCCCTATTGCTCTTGTTGCCTTATCGTATCGATATTTGCGCCGACGTTATTCCCCGCTCTTGCCCTCAGAGTTCAGCGACAAGGCATGGAAGGCATGGCGATTTCAGGAGCAAGCAACTTGCTAAAATTACCATTGCAGCAACAAACATCATTCTACGATTATGTTTGTTTTCTGGATGATCCGCCAAGCACCGAACTTGGCGCCCGGCTGTTGTTAATCTGAATCATGGCGCACATTATTATTGGAATATATCAACGATTATCATTGCGCAACGAGATAAATCCACTTTTCAGTTAAGCCATCAGGATATGATCTTAAGCTTATGGGGCAAGGTATTGCGCGGATCATATTGCGTATAATGGATATTATGTTAAATGGCGCATGGTATTTCCTGCGAGAGGATTTATAAGGGAAATTTATGAGGGGAAATGAAGAAATACTTATCTAGGGAGCCGTCAGATGCGAACTTATGGATTGTTCAGAGAACCCTTGGCTTCTGAAAACGGTAACATGAAAGATCAAAGCACGCAATAGCCTGGATGCTTCATGTTATAGGGTTCGTTACTAATTCGCCTGGTTTTAATTATTTTTCTAATGTTTTTTATAAAATCGTTCCTGAAATGCCTTGAGCAAGCATAATCCTGCTCAGGCAGGCTTTGGCATTGGTATCGCTGTTTAAAGCCGTTATATCGGATTAGGTGAAGTATTTTTTGGAGTTAGATATTCTATTTTGTCGCTGATGCTATGCTTTTAATCATGAAAGCACCTTCAAGCTCAACTATCTCTACCACGGCAGGATCTTCACAGGGTAAGTTGCTAATACGTATAAGCAGTCATCGCCCAAATGCTGATGCGCGCGCATAACAGCTGTCAAAGGGAATGTGGTAAACCACCAGGCCTCACATAAATCCCGGTTCTTATTCTGCTAAAAGAAGAGATGGTTTTAAAAGTGAGATAGATAAAAGAAAAACAGCTAATTTAATATTACGTAGAGATATAACCAACGTTACAACTACCTTCCCAAAAAGATGGTTTCGGAAATCAGGCCAGGTGCTTAGTGAGAACTTGGGTAGCGCATCTCACTATTCCGCCCGGCGGATTTTTTTGGATTGGCTCGTCATGAAATGAACCATCATTTTTCGGGGCAGAATTTTCGCCACGATAGCCATGATGCGAGTGGTTCGTCCTGGAATGCACATCAGGTCGCCGCGCATGACCGCGCGATAGCCATGGTTGCTCACTTCTTGAGCGCTCATCCATTGGTTTTTGGGCACTTTACTGACCATATCACGGGTACCGGTGACATCGTGAAACTCGGTATAGGTCAATCCTGGACACACGGCGCAGACGTGAACGCCGTGTTTTCCTGCTTCAGCGGCTAATGTATTGGACAGCCCGACGATATATGACTTTGCTCCGGCATAGAGGGTTTGCCCGGGTGAGCATGGGAGCAGCGCGTTCAGTGAGGCAACGTTGATGATCCGGCCATAATTATTTTTGATCATTCCTGGCAGAAAAAGGTGACACAGATGGGTGGGGGCATTCACCAATACCTGCATAAAATCCTGCTGATTCCGCCAATCCGTGAGCGCGAAATAACCCGGCACGCCATATCCGGCGTTGTTTACCAAAGCGTCGATATGGATGTCGTTACGGTTCAGTTCTTTGGCGATATCAAATGGCGCTTGTGGATCCGCCAGATCCGCTTGAATGATGGTCACTCGAGAACCGTTGTTCTCCTTGAGCGTCTCAGACAGTTCCAGCAGCCGATCCTGACGTCTCGCCGTTAGCGCAACATTCCATCCATGATGGGCAAATATTTCGGCAAAGGCTTTACCGATACCGGATGAAGCCCCGGTAATCAATACGGTCCTCTCTCCTTTTAATATCGATATAGCGTTCATTTTTTTTCTCCCTTGGCGTATGAGCTCCAAAATGGGCGCGCTCCGGCCAGCTCATACGCTCGATGACGCGTTTCATCCGACCCTTCTGTCAAGAAGTGTAACTTATTTTCATGGACCAGGGCATACGGCAAACCATCACAATAGATCAAACGATGGCGCGCATGCGCGGCTACGCGCGCCCCAGGTATAACGATACCCGCCAGGTTCAGTGAATCGGTGCTATTAATCACCGCCAACTCACCATTTTTCTTCGCTCGAGATATTTTTTTCAGTAACGCAACCGCTTCGGGGTGGGCGAACTGCTCGCCGGAGAACTGCTGCACAAATCGACCACCTCTAATTTCGCCGCGTGCTTCCATGCGCTGAAAAACATAGTGCAGCGTTCGCCATGGGGGCAAGGATGATTCCCGTTCCAGAACCGCCCGGAAAACTACGCCATAGCGAAACAATAAAACTCTGGCAATATGTTCGAGCTCATTTTGTTCATCCAGGCTGTCACGCAGTAAATCGCTTTCAGCGCCGTTCACCGGATCAAGAAGAGACCAGCGCCCGGGGGCCATCAAACCCATGGAATGATGGCCGGAACGGTGGCGCGCATATTTAAGCCTGCGGGAGATAACTTTATGTTTCATCAAGGAGCGTAATCCCTGAAATGTATCCGACGTAAGCCATCCTTTGGCTATCAATTCAGCCAGTGCAGTTTCCATTTGCGCGTGCAACAATCCCGTTATCTGGATTAAATCATCCATAAAAAGGGCGCCTTTTTGATCCAGCGCGCCCAATACGCGCTCTGCCAGACCACTGAGCGCATTCTCAGAGTCGCGCGCAGCGCTTATTGAGCGCCAAAATGGCACATAAGATCGTTCCAAAATCGTGATAGGCACTCTAGCGGCACTGATACCGGGGCTGATGATATCGTCATCATATTTTGGTGTTTTCAGACGCAGCCAGGAAAATTGACCACTGATCATCAATTGATCGAGCATGGCAGGGCTGTAATTCTTGATACGAGTGGGTAGAACGCCAGATTCCCACGACTGCGCCGGAATCGAAAAACCTTCCAATTGAGAAAGCACCACTGCCAGTGCCTCCAGTCCTTCGGGTGGTTCATGCAGCCCATGCCAGTCCAAAAGAAAGCGCATATAATCCTGTGGTGAGACAGGCTTTATTTCAGAACGATGCCGCCCAATGGCATATCCGTGAATACGAGCCAGAAAGCGTCGCTCACACCATTGTTCCTCACTAGCGTCAAACATGCCGCGAATAATGAATCCTTCCGATTCAAGACGCTGCAAAGCCTGTTCAATCAATATACCGCTAATGCCGAGTGATTCGGCAAGGCAACCCGAGCTGATAGGTCCGAGCCATTCCAAACGGGAACGGATGATTTCCAGCAAGGCATCTTCAGGATCCTGCTTCCGCTCTTCATTTCCAGGAATTGCCGCGATGGCTGGGTTCATTTCATATTGAGGGTGAATAAGTTGCAACTCCGAGAGTCGTTCTGCCGCCACCCATAATTTTTGACCTGTTGGAATAGTGAACAATGTGGCTCTCTGGCTATTGCTCAAAGTATCAAACCAGTGCTCCCAACCGCGAACAACACCCGTCTCCAGATCATACCCCAGAGAACCGCGACTGCCTTCATCATTGGTCAGAAAACCTATCATCACCAGCGTGTCATGCAACTCATCGGCGTTTCTGATTTCCGGGTTTAATTCGGCGCGTGCACGCGATAGGGATTCAGAGTCGATGCAATTGTTGCTATCGTCATTGAAATGGAGCCGGTCTGAGCGAATATTGAGGGTTCGTCTTTCTTCCTGAGCGCCATCATCAAGAAAAGCATAAGGTTTCGCGTTGATGATTCCTTCGGCTAACGGAGAAGGTGTGGGCAAATCCAGTGCGGTGATTTTAATCTTCCCTTGCTCCAGTTTACTTAATATCCTTTCCAGTCCTCCAATATCCATACGTTGGCGCAGGCAGTCATCAATGGTTTGATTAACCAGCGGATGATCGGGAATTTCACGCTCTCCACGGATATTCTCAAGGCATGCCAGTTGATCAGGGAAGATCACCGCGATGAGATCCTCAGCATCCGAGCGTTGAAATTGCGCCGGGCGGCGTTTGCCAAAATGATTGCGCGCTATGGCCAGAGCGATGGAACCATTCCAGCGCCAGTTCGCCATGAACATGGGCGCATCGAGTAGAGCCTGAATCAAAATATTGCGCACCAAATGGCTGCGCAAATATTCCGCGACTTCCGCCAGTGGAAAGCTGTGCGTGGGACCGAGGGATAAAACAATGGCATCTTCCAGCGCCGCCGCCTGTAATTCAAAATTAAACTTGCGGCAAAAACGCTTGCGCAAAGCCAGCCCCCATGCCCGGTTGATTCGCGATCCATAAGGTGAATGAACCACGAGATGCATGTCGCCTACTTCGTCAAAGAAGCGCTCAAAGACAATATGATCCTGGGTTGGAAGGCAGCCAAGGGCTTCATAACCCGATGATAAATAATCAATGAGTTGATCGGTAACAGCTAACGAAAGTTTTAATTCGGTGACAAGCCATAGCCGTGTTTCCCCTTTACCACCTGAACGCAAGTGATGCTCAATATTTTTCCTCAATTCAGACACAGCGCGCGAGAGTTCGTCCGTGCGTGCGGGGGCTTCACCGATCCAGAAGGGCAAGGTCGGCGGTGCGCCGCGGGCGTCATCTACCAATACTTTGCCATTCTCGACCTTGAGTATCCGATAAGAAGTCGCGCCGAGCTGAAAGATATCTCCGGGGATACTTTCAAAGGCGAAATCCTCATTCAGCGAACCGATTCTCAGGTTATCCGGCTGTAATAAAACATCATAGTCGAATTGATCCGGGATGGCGCCGCCATTGGTGATTGCGCTTGTTTTGGCGCCACGGCGCGGACGCAGCCGCCCATGAACTCTATCCCGATGCAGATAGGCGCCACGTCTGCCGCGGCGCAGAGAAAAACCATCAGACAGCATCCCGACTACCTGATCAAATGCTGATCGCGTTAAATCCCGATAGGACCATGAAGAGACAAACAGTTGGTAGAGCTGATCTTCGCCCCATTCTTCTGCTCCTGCCACTTCCGCAACGATTTGCTGAGACAAGATATCAAGTGGCGCCTGAGGTATCTGGATCGCATCCATCTGCCGCAGTTGCAAGGCGTTCAATAATGCGACCGATTCAACCAGATCATCACGGGAAACTGGAAACAGTCGACCCTTGGGCACACGCTGGATACCATGACCGGAACGCCCTGTTCTCTGCAGTAATACACCCATCGACTTCGGTGAACCGATTTGACAGACCAGATCGACATGACCAATATCAATGCCGAGTTCCAGCGAAGCCGTAGCCACCAGAACCTTTAATCTTCCTTCCTTGAGCCTTCGTTCCGCGTCCATGCGATGGGTTCGAGCCAGACTGCCATGATGAGACGTGATCGCGTCATCTCCAAGACGTTCAGCAAGATGATGGGCAACCCTTTCGCATAAGCGCCGGGTATTGACGAAAATCAACGTGGTCTGATGCTGGTTCACAAGCGTTGTGATTCGGGCGTAGATTTCCTCCCATATCTCATTCGACATCACCGCCTCGAGTGGTGCATCGGGAACCTCGAGTTCCAAATCCATAACCCGAAACGAGCCTTGATTGATGATGGCGCATTCGGCAGACGCACCTGTGAGAAACGCGGCGATATCCTCCATTGGCTTTTGTGTCGCTGACAACCCAATGCGCTGAAGACTATTTCCCGTCAATGCATTCAGCCTGGCGATGGATAATGACAGATGCGATCCACGCTTGTTGCCAGCGACGGCATGAATTTCATCGACAATAAGCGTGCGCACGCTAGAGAGCATCTTGCGCCCTGATGCGCTGGTTAGCAGGATGTAGAGCGATTCCGGCGTTGTGACAAGGATATGTGGGCTATGCCTGCGCATACGCGCCCGTTCATTTGCCAGCGTATCTCCGGTACGCAAGCAAACCTGAATCGGGATGGGGTCATGTCCACGCTGGCGCAGTGCTTCCTCGATGCCGATCAGAGGCGTCAGCAGATTCATTTGAATGTCGTGCGACAACGCTTTAAGCGGAGAAACGTATAATATTCGCGTTTCATCCGGTAATGGCTTATCCAGACCTTCGCGCACCAGTTGATTGATTCCGACAAGAAAAGCCGCCAGCGTTTTTCCTGAACCCGTGGGCGCGCTAATCAACGCGTGTCCGCCCGATGCGATAACGGGCCAGGCTTCGCGCTGAATTTCCGTGGGTGCGTCAAACGCGTGGTTGAACCACGCAATGACGGCTGGGTGAAAAAAATCGTTCAATAGCATTTCTCAATAGCAGCGCAAGAACAGAATCAGTGTGTCATGCGTCTGCATCAGGGAAGCTTTGATTAAGTCATGAACCCGGTGCCTGCGGTGAGCGAAGTCGAACCCGCTTGCGCCCCTCTTGGCCCAGCCTCATCGTTGACAATCTTCGCAATAGCCCTGCTACTATTGCAAAGATTTCCGCCTCGAATCTGAACATAATGAATCGCACCTGAGCTTCGTCCAGACTTGATCAGAGCCTCATTATGCTGCAAGCTTGCAGCTTATCTTGTTTCTACGCTAAATACATGGAATAACCAGCAATGAAAGTAGAATCTTGCATGGCAAGCCTTCTATTCTTTCCCGCTTTCCTCATCTCCTCCATCGGCGCTTTGATTGCTCAGGAAAGGCAATCCCGGCGCGGATAACACTCCGGAACGGATGTATGTTTCCAGTTGTTCGCGCGTATCGCTGATATCGAGGTTGCGCATGGTTAATTGTCCAATACGGTCTTCGGGCGAAAAGGTCGATTCGCCTTTTTCCATGGTGAGTCTTTCAGGCTTGTAGGACAAATGCTTCGAGCGCGTATCGAGAATGGAATAATCGTTGCCGCGCCTGAGTTCCAGTGTCACTTCACCGCTCACGGGACTGGCGACCCAGCGCTGGGAAGCTTCGCGCAGCATCATGGCTTGCGGATCAAACCAGCGTCCCTGGTATAGCAGTCGCCCCAGCCGCAAACCGTGGATTCGATATTGTTCGATCGTGTCTTCATTGTGGATGCCGGTGATGAGTCTTTCATAGGCAATGTACAGCAGTGCCATACCGGGCGCTTCATAAATGCCACGGCTTTTAGCCTCGATGATGCGATTTTCAATCTGATCGCTCACGCCAAGACCATGACGCCCACCTACGCGATTGGCTTCGTTCATCAATGCTACGTCGCTTTCAAACGTGGCGCCATTGATCGCGATGGGCCAACCCCTTTCAAAGCGAATGCTGACTTTTTCCGTCGCAATGGGAACGCTCTCGTTCCAGAATGCTGCGCCCATTATCGGTTCGATGATGGTTACGCCTGCGTCGAGATATTCCAGATCCTTGGCTTCATGGGTTGCGCCCAGCATATTCGAGTCGGTGGAATAGGCTTTTTCGGAAGACATTTTGTAATCAAAACCTGCCCGGCGCATGAATTCCGACATTTCCTTGCGCCCACCTAATTCCTTGATAAAGGTGGAATCGAGCCAGGGTTTGTAGATTTTCAAATCAGGATTGACCAACAGGCCATAACGATAAAACCGTTCAATGTCATTGCCTTTATAGGTACTGCCATCGCCCCAAATATTGACCCCATCTTCCTTCATCGCCGTCACCAGCATCGTGCCTGTGACGGCGCGGCCCAGCGGAGTGGTATTGAAGTATGTTACACCCGCTGTTGCGATATGAAAGGCACCGCACTGCAGTGCGGCAAAGCCTTCGGCAACCAGTCGTGCGCGGCAGTCAATCAGCCGGGCCAGGTGTGCGCCATAAAGTTTGGCTTTTTTCGGAATGGCGTCATAATCCAGTTCATCCGGTTGACCGAGATTGGCGGTATAGGCATAGGGAATGGCATTTTTTTGCTGCATCCAGCATAGCGCCGCGCTGGTATCGAGTCCGCCAGAAAAGGCGATTCCCACAGGTTCGCCAATCGGTAATTGTTTCAGTATGGTAGACATTTGTTTCCAGTCTGCTTAAAGATTCATGGTGAGGTTGAGAAAACGGATGCGGGTGATTCAATGCTTCATCAGGTACGCATTTTCCTTATTGTACGCGATAAGCTCAATTTCATACCCTCTTGCTCCACCGCCCGGATCAGTAATCTGCAGCTCAATATTCATCGAGATTTGCCCCTCAAGGATCAAATCTCTCGGTGGCGTATCGGCAATGTACTCGTAAGGCGTGAAATAACCCTGAGCGATCGGATTGCCGTACATGTCATTGAAACGCAGCGACATGTACGGCAGGATACGGGCACGTTCAGACTGGTTGCTGATGTTCCCTGACAAGATTAAAACACCTTCCCGGATTCGGTCGTGCGTGAATTCATATACCGTTACATTCCAGTCTTCGGGAATAAAATTCCTGGATTCAGCAGGATCAAGCCCGAACCAGGAGAGAGGGAGAACGCGCTCGCCGATGGTAGCCCCATGATAACTAACAATCTGTCCGGCAAACAACAATAACAGTACCCCACTCAACAATCCGTCCAGAATGGCAATTTTATTGACGACCATTGAATTTATTCCTCAGTTAAACTCTCGATATATCGTATATCGCTCGTCAGTTCATTACCCTGAAATGTGAACTGCGTTTTATCGCTTCATTCCGTATCGACTCGCGGATTCAAATCTGAAGTGGATCACTTAATCAGGTAGAAGAAGAGGCCAGCTGAAGGTAAGCTCCTACCCTACTCCAGCCCAATTAATGGACGATCATAGGGCCGCGTTAGCAGCCTAACCTGTGATGCACCTGGAATTTGAAACCGCGACTTAATTCAGAGGCTCCCAAACCAGGATAATAGCAGAAACTATCGTTTATTCGCAGGGATTATTGCAGGATATAACGCCGTCATTGTCACCAGGTAGTGAGGGATTGAAGTGAGGTGGACATTTGATATTTTCCGAACCACGATGCTGAAAGGTATTGCCAGAGGCGCGAGGCGGGCATTTTGCAGTAGCGGCCAGCATGATATTTTCCGCCATGGGATCAAGTCCCGGTTAATAACCAACAGGGCGATACACAAGTCGGCGCGGTGTTGCCTGGTTGGTTCTCATCCTCCTATGCGCTGGCTATGCGAAACTTCTGGATATCCCATAAGATGGCGCTTACTTTTACTCCTTAAAATTAATAGCTTCACCTATGATGTTGCAGTTTCATGGTTCATGAAACACGCGAAGAGCACGGAACCAACTACCGTGCTTCCCCCCGCTCAAACAATGAACAAACGCTGAATGATTACAGGCTAATGGGATTGTAATTCAGCCATCACTTCCGCCATACGCTCTGGAGGTATCCCTGTCAATGATCCAGGTGGATTGATGGCTTCACCCACAGCGTTGAGTATCACACCTTCAATAGGGCATATGCTGGCGCATTGTGGAAGCGCATGGTCTCCTTCGCATTCGGTACACTTACGAGCATCGATCAGAAAATGTGGTTGCGCTTCGTAAATGGCCTCACTCGGGCATACCGGCACGCACGCCCAGCAATTCACACAACCTTCAATAATTGTCAGTGCCATAACCTGTCTCCTTATGCAATTGCCTGACTGGAAAAGCCGGAGTCAAGCATTTTGAGTTTGCCTTCACTGCGCATTTCCATGTAAACGGCGAATATCGCATCTTCGATGGGCTCCATGGCATGCTCGCCATTGGGTATGATGCCTGCCTCTTCAAGTAATTGCCAGGGCTCATAGCCGATTTTTGAACATAGAACAGCTTCACAGCCTTCGAGGGAGCGAATGGTCTGGGACAGTACCGTTTCCCCGTCACCACAAGTTTGGTTGCCACTGCAATACTGATCCGCTTTGCGGTGCCCTATAAAGCGTACGCCATTGCCTGATGCCTCGTAAACGAGGAATTCTTTTGCATGACCGAAATGCTGATTAATGATGCCCCCACCGGTGGTTGCTACTGCCATCAGAACCGGTCTTGATTTTTCTCCTGTCACCATGTCTGCTACAGAACTGTCCTTCGATTTGGACTGTTTCAGATTCAATTCCGCTTCAATGGCGGCGTGAATTTTGGCGCGTTTCTCCATCGCGGCTTCGTAATCAATCTCCATGGCTTCGATTTTATCCATGGTGAATTCATCTCCGCGATCTTCGCCGAGCAGACCGACAGCATCGGCGCGGCACTGGCGACAATGGCGCATCATATTCATATCACCGGAACAAGAGTCCTGTAATGTCTGCAATTCCGCAGCGTTGGGGCCACGCTGACCCATAACGCCGTAGAATGTACCGTGTTCTTCCTCTGCAATCAATGGCATGACATTATGCAGGAAAGCGCCTTTGGATTTGACAATTCGGCTGACTTCCTGCAAATGTTCATCATTGATGCCGGGAATCATCACCGAATTCACCTTCACCAGGATACCTTTGGCAACCAGCATCTCAAGTCCTTTCTGCTGCTGCTCGATGAGAATTTTCGCGCCTTTTTTTCCTTTGATGCGTTTGTTATTCCAGAATATCCATGGATAAATTTTGGCGCCGACCTCAGGATCCACGCAGTTAATGGTAATGGTGACGTGATCGATATTATGCCTGGATAATTCTTCAACGGCATCCGGTAGAGCAAGTCCGTTGGTGGATACGCACAGTTTGATGTCCGGCGCCTGTTCGGAAAGCATGCGAAATGTGGCGAATGTCCGGTCGGGATTAGCCAGCGGATCACCGGGACCGGCGATTCCAAGCACCGACATCTGAGGTATGTTGGCTGCAACCGCCATGGTTTTTTTCACCGCCTGATCCGGTGTCAGTACTTCGGATACTACGCCGGGACGGGATTCGTTGGCGCAATCATATTTTCGATTGCAGTAATGACACTGGATATTGCATGCCGGTGCCACCGCCACATGCATGCGGGCAAAATAATGATGCGCTTCCTCTGAATAACAGGGATGATTATAGACTTTTTGTCGTATATCTTCGGGAAGATGCGTGAGCTGGTCATCGCTGCTTCCACAGGATGACGCTGAACATCCTTTATTCGCGGATTCATCTTCCGGCTGACCAATGACTTTCAATTCCATAATCCGCTCCTTTGCGTCGTTGAGAAAATATCCGGCTGACTACGAATACAATGACTTGACAGGAACGTTGCAAAGTTTGTGCCTATTTATATAAACATTATTTATCAATGGCTTATTAAGGGAATCAACATCGCCTGTGTCATTGGTTTGTCATGGACAAGACATGGATTGAATGGGATTGTTAACACCACGACACTACCTGGCGACACTCAAAGCCGGCGAACCTTGATATTCAGGGTTTGGATGCGATAGGCGATCTGGCGGGGCGTCATTCCAAGCAGACGCGCAGCTTTCGCCTGCACCCAACCGGTTTGTTCGAGCGCGGCAATAACGCGCTCGCGTTCATCGAGTTCGGGATCGCTCAGATTCATGCTTGCAACCGCCGGTGCGTCTGCGGGAGTCAAAAGCGGTGACGTTTCATTGATTCCGCTTTGAATGATGGCATCGCGATCAATGATACCATTGCCGCTCATAATGGCTGCCCGTTCGAGCATATTTTCGAGTTCCCGTACATTGCCTGGCCAATCATAACGCATCAACAAACGCAGGGCGCTTTCAGTGATGCTGAGCGCACATTGCTGCTGTTGGCTGATATTGGCGAGTATGAATGAAGCAAGTTCGGGTATATCATCGATGCGCTCTCGTAAGGCGGGCATATAGATCGGCATGATATTCAAACGGTAATACAGATCCTCACGGAAATTCCCCAGTTCAACTTCCGCTTCCAGATCCCGATTGGTGGCGGCAATGATTCTAACATCCACCTTGATCGTCTGATTTCCGCCTACGTGCTCGAACTCACCCTCTTGAAGTACGCGTAGAAGTTTGGCCTGAAAAGCTGGTGATATCTCGCCTATTTCATCGAGAAACATGGTGCCCACATGCGCTCGTTCGAATCGTCCTTTTCTCTGGCTGGTGGCGCCGGTAAATGCGCCTTTCTCATGACCGAACAACTCGGATTCCAAAAGATTGTCAGCTAGAGCCGCACAATTCAGTTTGACAAAAGGTCCACTGGATCGAGCCGAGTTGTAATGAATAGCATTGGCGATCAATTCCTTTCCGGTGCCGGATTCACCGCGCAATAAAACCGTAGTATTCCACTTTGCCACCTGACGAGACTGTTCAAAGATCCGGCGCATCGAAGGAGTTTGACCAATGATATTTTTGAAGCCATATTTGCTTCGCGTTTCATGATGATGACGAATTTCCCTACTGTGTAATTCTGTTCCGGATTTGGTCTCGCGAATTAAGCACAAAGCGCCGACAAGCATATTGGCAACGATTTCAACGAAACGAATCCAGATCTCCTGCTGATCATCTATTTCCTGCAAAGGTTGCACAATAAGCAGACCCTCGGTTGTTACTGACTCGTCAAAGCGCAGTGGTGCAATGATAACCGGCAGTGACTGCTCCAATAACTGGTATCGATCCAGCGTTATCAGATCCCGCGCCGATGTTCGGCTAATAACAGGCTGCCTTACTTGCAGCATTTCTCTTAGCAAGACATCTTTTGATGAAAAAACAGCTTGATCATGCTGGCTAGTGCCAATGCCGCAGGCGCTGCAAATCTTATAATCACCTGTCGTTTTGTCTGACAGTAAAACCAGCCCCAGATGCAGGTCTGTATTTTTAGCCATGATATCGAGTACGCGGATTGATATTTCCTCGAAGTCCAGAGACTGAGTCAATACCCGGCTGATTTGTTGCAGGGATTCAAATCCGGTTTCGATTAATCGCGAACTGCTGACCATTTAAATAACCTTTTCAAGTTGAAGGCCATGTTTGCAAGTTCAATCACTCGCCAATGGGTATTTGTATAATAAAACGGCATCCCTGCACATAATCCGGATCGATTCTGATAGTGCCCGTATGTTCATTCACAATTTCCTGTACCATGGATAATCCCATACCTGAGGGAGTTCCACGCAGCGCGGTACGGCTTTCAACGCTTCGCTTGGTGGTAAAGAACGGTTCAAAGATTTTCAATCTCAAGGATTCGGGTATCCCTGAACCGGTGTCTTCGATTGTGATTACCACGCCATGACTGGTGGCACGGGTATGAATATGGAGTTCCCGCAAATTTGATCGGGAAATCTGCATGGCATCGATGGCATTGTCGATCAGTTCTCTGAACATGCTGCGCAATTGATTGGCGTACCCATAAATATTCGGCAGCAAGGGCTGTGGATCCCATTCAACAACAATGCCATAGGTAAGTAATCGTTCCGTCGACAGACCCAGAACATCGCGCAGAATTTGATTGATATTGACCAATTCGAGTTCTTTTATGGCATTGCCAGGCATGGAATCCTGGAAGGTCTGCAACGTCTTTTGCCCTTCATTGATTGCCTGGCGCAAAACTTCTATCAGTGCCAGGTTTTCGTCGCCATTATTTTTGCGCCGTTCCAGCATGGTGACGGCTGAACGGATCAGGTTGATAGGTCTCTCGAGACTATAAACAACACTGGCGATAGTTTCCCGCATTCCCTGAACCAGTTCATACTCAGCCATAAGTGCACGCAGTGCATTAACACGCACCTGTTCCTGATCCCGTTTCTGATCAGTGGTTTCGGTAATAATCAACAACAAATAAGTCTGTTTGACCGGATGAAAAAACTGATGTGCGCTCATTTGGTTTTCCTGGAACCATGTTCCGGAAAAGGAAAACCAGCGGGCGTTCTTTCCGCCACCAGGATCGAAACGGATATCATATAGATTGATATTTTTCCCCTTTACCCAGTTGGGTTCAACGGTACCTGTCGTGTTTTCGGGTAATTCCGACATGAATAGTTCCGCCGGCTCTACGCCGCGCATATCCGATTTCAGTGTCTTGTAAGCCATATTATCGAGTACGACGTGACCGCTTTCATCGAGAAGTGCCAGCATCACAGGCGCCGCGTCGATCAGGGACTCTATCAGGGTTTTCTGGTTGAGAACCTGCTGTTGCAGTGTGTGAAATTCCGTGACGTCCCTGTGCATCCCAAGGTAATGCGTAATCCGACCATGAAGACTCACTACCGGAGCAATGGTGAGTTCAGACAGATAATGTTCGCCGTTCTTACGCTGATTTACCAGAATACCGCTCCATGACTTGAGCTGCCTCAATCTGGCCCACATGGTGTCATATACAATAGCAGGAGTGGATTTGGCTGAAAACGTGGATTCGTTTTTGCCAATCACTTCGTCAATGGTGTAACCGGTTACCTTGGCGAATTGTGGATTCGCGTAAATGATATTGGCTTCATCATCAGTGATGGAGATGGCTACCGAGGACTGTTCCACAACTTCCTGAAACAGGCGCGGGGAAACCATCATATCATAACCATCCCTCATCCGCTCAAAAGCTTCGATGATCACGGAAGGCGTCCCTTCAGGTGGCGAATCGATAAAAGCCCTGAATAGCTCAGAAAATTCCTTTTCATCCAAGGTCCATTTGTCATCGCTCATGATGTTCCCTCAATAAAAAACCAGCAGTTGATATACATATACAAAATTCATTTTCGACCCGGAAAATCAGAATATGACATATTTCAAGTCACAGGTATTGTCGCACAACCAACAAAACGCAATTTGTTTTTTGTGACGTTTCACAAAATCATACGCCTATCCATGTGTGATGAACAAGCTTGTTTTCATAGCATTACAGCGATTGAAGCCGTTTGCACGCAGCCATCCTCTTGCTTGGCACGATTGATGCAAAAATTCGTTTATGTAAGAGGTATACATGAAATTTGAGGATTTGCCTGGATGGGAGAATATCTGCTTTTGATTCTGGCAACGGCTTTGGTCAACAATGTCGTGCTGGTCAAATTTTTAGGGCTGTGTCCTTTCATGGGCGTTTCCAACAATCCCGATACGGCGTTGAGTATGGGGCTGGCTACCACGTTTGTTTTGACTTTGGCTGCCGCCTCCAGCTGGTTGATTGAACATTATGTTCTCCAACCACTCAATCTTGGATTCTTGCGAATCATGACCTTCATTCTGGTAATCGCAGCCGTCGTACAGTTTACCGAAATGACCATCCGCAAAATCAGCCCGATGCTTTATCAGTTGCTCGGCATTTTTTTGCCTTTAATCACCACTAATTGTGCCGTGCTGGGCGTTGCCCTGCTTAATCTACAGGAACAACACACCTTTGTTCAAAGCCTTATTTACGGGGTCGGCTCGGCGCTCGGATTTACGCTGGTTATTGTTATTTTTGCCGGTTTGAGGCAGAGGTTGTCCATGTCTGAGGTTCCAGCGGCTTTTTCCGGCGTTCCCATCGCCTTTATCGTAGCGGGCTTGCTTTCAATGGCATTTATGGGATTCGCGGGCCTGACACAATAATTCAAGCATATAAGGAGCATTGCAAATGATAAGTGCCATTATGGTTATCACATCTATGGGTCTGGGACTTGGTTACGCGCTTGCATTATCTTCTCGTTACCTGAAAGTGGAGAAAAATCCAATAACCGAAGATATAGAGGCTTTGCTTCCCGGTTCACAGTGTGGGCAATGCGGATTTCCTGGCTGTGGCGCTGCTGCTGAGGCTTTAAGCCGAGGAGAAGCTCCCGTTACGCTTTGTCCTCCCGGTGGCAAGGTTCTGGTTATGGCATTGGCGCAAAAACTCAGCGTTGAACTCGATCTTTCGTCAATAGAGGAACAAGCGCCCATGCTGGCTGTAATAAAGGCGGAAACCTGTATCGGATGCACCCGCTGTCTCAAGGTTTGTCCAACGGATGCAATTATCGGCGCGCCCAAGCAGCTCCATACGGTCATTAAGTCTGCTTGCTCAGCCTGCGGTAAATGCATTGGAGTATGCCCGACAGAATGTCTGCATCTGCAACCGGTAGCGCAGGACCTGAAAACATGGCGCTGGTCCAAACCTGGGCAGATAACTGCGCAAATATAGGACCACTGATATGAAATTGGCTCGGACACGTGGCGGCGTTCACCCGGAATATCATAAGAAACCAACCTCAGCTCTGCCGGTCGAATCCCTGCCACTGCCCCAAATGCTGTATCTTCCGCTTCAGCAACACGTGGGCACGACTGCCGTACCGGTAGTCAAGGTCGGAGAATATGTGCGCAAAGGGCAGATGATCGCTAGCGCAGAAGGTCATTTATCCGCTCATATCCATGCTCCAACTTCAGGCAAGATAAAATTTATAGCTGATTTTACGGCGCCTCATCCATCCGGATTGCCGACGCTTACGATTCAACTCGAGCCTGATGGTCTTGATATCGCGGATGATGAGTTGCCAGACCGCGATCCTTTTGCGTTATCATCCAGGGAGATATCATCGATCGTAAGTGAAGCAGGCATTGTTGGCATGGGAGGCGCCGCATTTCCTTCCGCCGTCAAACTTGATCAGGGCAGTAAGGGCCAGATACATACGCTGATTATCAATGGCAGCGAATGTGAGCCCTATCTGACTTGTGATGACAGGCTCATGCAGGAGCATGCGGATGGGATCGTAGACGGAGCCCGCATCATGATGCATGCATTGAATGCGCCTTGTGCCCGGATTGCAATTGAAGGCAACAAACCCGAAGCGATTGCGACTATGAAAGCCGCAGCTTCTTCGTGGGATAATATAGCAGTGGTTCCCATGCCCGTGTGTTACCCCATGGGCTCTGCAAAACAGATGATTCAATTCATTACTGGCAAGGAAGTTCCAGCCGGAGGGCGAAGCGCGGAGCTCGGTGTCCTGGTCCATAACGTGGCGACCACTTTTGCTGTTCACCAGGCGTTGCGTACAGGCCGCCCGCTTATTTCACGGCTGGTTACAGTTGGAGGTGGCGCGATCCGATCGCCACGAAATTTTCATGTGCTTTTGGGCACATTGGTTTCTGATCTGATCGAAAGCAGTGGCGGGCTAAAAGAATCGCCGGCGCGTCTGCTCTCGGGTGGACCTATGATGGGTCAGATTATGCCTCATGCCCATGTTCCAATCGTCAAAAATACCAGTGGAATCATTGCGTTGATTGGATCAGAGTTGCAAAAAGATGACACGCGTCCATGCATCCGCTGTGGTCGCTGTGTGTCGGTTTGTCCAGCCGGTCTGCTTCCACTGCAAATGGCTGCCAGAATCCGGGTGGATGATGTCGATGGCGCAGCAAAAATCGGGCTGACGGATTGCATATCCTGTGGATCCTGTTCCTATGTTTGTCCATCCAACATACCTTTGGTTCATTATTTTACTTTCGCCAAAGGCGAGCTGTCTTCCCGACGAGAGCAGCAACGCCAAAATGACCATATTCGGGGACTGACTGAATCCCGGAGCAAGAGACTGGCGGAACAGAAAAGGGCCAAAGCCGAGGAACTGGCGAAAAAGAAAGCCAGATCCAATAACAGCAAAGAAACCGTGAATTGAATCAATCGATTTTGTTAAAGTTATCATAATATTATGAATCAAACAGTACCTGTCAGCGGCCCGCACGTTCATATTTCCATGGATGTGCCAACTATTATGGCTTGGGTCATTGTGGCCTGCCTTCCGGCAACGCTCTATGGATTTTATCAATTCGGCTGGCCAGCGATCAGTCTTTTTGTAGTCACCATCTCAGCAGCGCTCATCGGCGAAGCCTTTGCCCTGAAACTGGCCGGAAAATCGCTGCGTATACATTTGTTTGATGGTTCCGCTCTGGTGACCGCGTGGTTGCTGGCCATGTCTCTTCCCCCGTGGGCACCCTGGTGGATTGGGGTGCTTGGGAGTGGCATCGCGATTCTTATAGGCAAACAGGTATTCGGTGGTATCGGGCAAAATGTTTTCAATCCAGCTATGGTCGCCAGGGTTGCGCTTCTCATTTCATTCCCGGTTGAAATGACCACCTGGATTGATCCGAGACCTTTATTGTCCGCGCAAGCGCCGGGTTTTATGGATGGTCTGGGCATAACTTTCATCGGGATTCCCGATGTCGATGCCGTATCGAGTGCTTCTACACTCGGTTACATTAAGACCTCTGTAGATCAGGGACTTACTCTATCGGAGATTCTGCCGGATATCTTTGATCCTTTGTCTGCATTTATGGGGACGACCAATGGCAGTATGGGTGAAACTTCTGCTTTTTTTCTGCTGCTGGGTGGGCTGATCTTATTGTTTCGTGGCATTATCAGCTGGCATATTCCGTTCTCCATGATAACTGTAGCAGCAGGTCTTGCCTTATTAGCGAACCTGATCGAACCCAGCACTTACCCGGGGCCAAGTATTCATCTGCTTTCAGGCGGGATGATGCTCGGCGTTTTTTTTATAGCCACCGATCCCACCACATCTCCGAGCACACCGATGGGCGGGATTGTCTTCGGCGCCGGATGCGGTGCTCTGGAGTGGTTGATCAGAACCTGGGGCGGTTATCCTGAAGGACTCGGTTTCTCCATCCTGATCATGAATAGTTTGACGCCCTTGATCGATCAATATGTTCGGCCCAGAGTTTATGGTCGTAATCGGCGCGGAACCCCCCTCAAGGTACCCGGTGGAAAAAAGCGAAAAGATTCTCGTAAATAATATGAACCAAAACACTCAAACTTATCGCAACCGATTGTCCTACCATGCCACCGTGCTTGGTGGTATGGCTCTGCTGGCGGGTACCGTACTGGTTCTGGGTGAGATTTCAACCCTGGAAATCATAGCAGAGCGGCTCGCTGAAGATATGCGAGCCTCATTGCAGCAAGTGATACCGGCGCAACGCTTCGATAATGATATTTTGCAGGATGTGGTAAGCGTAACTAATGATGCGGGAGAACCCGTTGATGTCTATATCGGCACCCATTCAGGTCGGATTTCGGCGCTGGCTTTTCAGGTTTCATCCCAGGGATATGCCGGAGACATCAATATCATGATCGGTCTGGATGCCAGCGGGAATATCCTGGGCGTGCGTGTTATTTCACATAGTGAGACTCCGGGACTGGGAGATAAAATTGAACTGGATAAATCCGACTGGGTTCTTTCATTCAATGGTTTGTCTTTGGACAACACGCCACAGGAACAATGGGGCGTGAAAAAGGATAATGGTCGCTTTGACCAATTTACCGGCGCTACCATTACACCACGCACAGTGGTGCGTGAGATTCATGAAGGGCTTGAGTTTTTCAACCATCACAAGAACGACATTCTGTCTCAATACAACCTTGAGAATTCGCCATGATCCCCTATCGACAGATCGCACGAGACGGTTTATGGACCAATAACGTCGTATTGAGTCAAATGCTTGCGTTATGTCCACTCATGGCGGTTACCAATACTGCAACTAATGGCTTGGGAATGGGTATTACCACCACAGTAGTGTTGTTGGTATCCACCTTTGTCGTTTCTGTGTTTCGCGAATTCATTACCTATGAAGTGAGAATTCCGGTCTTTGTTCTTTTGATCGCTACCGTGGTCACACTGACAGATATGATATTGAATGCCTGGATGCATGAGCTGCATAAGGTTCTGGGTTTGTTTATTCCCCTGATTGTGACCAATTGCGCTATTCTTGGGCGCGCCGAAGCCTACGCATCGCGCAATGATCCCATTAGCTCAGCGTTAGATGGGTTGATGATGGGGCTCGGTTTTACTTTCGTCCTGGTAGTTCTGGGCGCCATGCGTGAGATACTTGGGTCCGGAACATTGTTTTCCCACTCGGAAAATCTGTTGGGGCCTGGGTTCGCATTTCTCGATACCGAGATCATTCCCGATTACAAGGGGTTTTTACTATTGGTGCTCCCACCGGGTGGATTTATTATGCTGGGTTTTTTGCTCGCTATCAAACGCATGATCGATGTGAAAATGCAAAAAACCGGATAATAACATCCTGATGATATGAGGATTCAGCTATGGAAGTCTCTGTTGCATATGCGGATAGCCAACACCAATACTGGCTGCATATTGATGTTCCGGATGACAGCACTGTTTCCGCTGCTATCGAACAATCCGGAATATTGAACCGGGTTCCTGACATTAATCTGGGTAAACAAAAAGTAGGTATATTTGGGAAAGTTACCCGCTTGGATGCCACGATCAAGTCTGGTGATCGTATTGAGATTTATCAGCCAATCATTGCTGACCCGAAAACTGTTCGACGGCGCAAACAGGATGACGATGATGACGATGATGAATAAGCGACTCTATTATATGGCGATCATCACTCCGGCATTATCCGGTGTCGGTGAATTAGTCGCTTCAGGTTCTTCATAGGCCAGCCAGACCGTGAAGGTGCTGCCTTTGTTCGGTTGGCTTTCGACCATAACCGTTCCCCCGTGCTGCGCAGCAAGGTTTTTAACCAGATGCAGTCCTAAACCCGTGCCTATCTGAGCTTTACCTGCTTCCAATTGAGAGTAAGCTCTGAACAGCTTTTGCTGATCCTGTAAATTGATGCCGATACCGGAATCGACGACTCGAATAGCCAGAAACCTGCTAAAATCGGCCAATGGTTCAATGCTAAAGCCGACAGCATTTTGATGGCTGAGAACGGTCTGTCTCGATTCCAGTCCGGCGGATAATGTTATTTTACCCCCTGCGGGCGTGAATTTAATTGCGTTGCTCAATAGATTGTACGAAATTTGCTTGACCTTGAGTGGATCACAGGAAACCAGACCCACTTCATTATTGATTTCGATATCCAGCTCAACACTTTTTTCCATGGCGCGTTGACCGACCAGCATCAGGCAGTTGTTTAATAATTGAGCAACATCTACCGCAGAAAAGGATAGGTTCGATGAGCATTCTCCCGTATAGGTCAGATCTATCACATCCGTGATAAGTGTCACAAGGTGCTCCCCAGATTCCGCGATTGCGGCCACATCTTTTGTGGCGAACTCATCCATGTCACCCATGTCTCCGGATTCCAGCAATTCAGAGAAACCTGCGAGAGTATTCAAATGGGTTCGCAGTTCATGAGACAAGCTGGCGATAAAATAATTTTTATCTTCATTGGCTGAAAAGGATTGCCTGTATATTTGGCGTAAAAGCTCGAGCAAAAGGTTATTGTGACGTTGCAGACTGTACAATATGCCCAGCCCCATCAGATTAATGATGGCTCCGCCGCTAATGACCCAAAATAGCATAACCTCTGGATTAGCGCGCAAATATACGATATCAGTGCCCCAGATCAAAAGCGCGGGTCCCATGACCAGCATCATGGTGAAGGATACGTTTTTCGAATCTGCATGACGATGTTCGATAAATAGCCCCAGTCCGACCAAAAATGCGCCATAGGCGTAATGAATATTGGTCGCGGATAGCAGCGCGGGGCTGGAACTCGACAGGTTAAACAAGGCATCGCCATAGGCGCTTAACCAATAGATAAACAGCCCGCCAACCCATATTAATCGCCCATATGCACCGTAACCGCGCAATACAAATTGCATGGCAGGAAGTGTGACTCCAATGCCTAACAGTATAATCAATACAGGATATTGATCAGCGATAGCGTTCGTTTCCAAAGAAAAAACTGAAAACAGGTGCAAGGTTGCACCCAGCGGAATAATAAAACCCAATAGCGCCCATTGAGGCCACAGCCTTGGTTTCAGCAATCCAAGTCCAGTAATCCAGATGATATCGCCAATGATAAACATAAGCCATCGTTGCTGATACCATTCCGTCCATTGAAATAACAGGGCGAAAGCTGAGACGGCGAAACCAGTAGCTGTCAGGACCAGTCCGGTTGCAACCAGGCCAAGTGGTAAGGCCCGACCGGCTCTCCAGGCAAAACCGGCGCCGATAAAATATATCAGGGAAGCCAATAAACGCCCCGGCCATTCTGTAGACAAAAATATCGGAATAAGCGCCAGTATAACAATTAAAGCGATAGCGATACGTTTGTGATAATAAGGTATCCATGCTGTCTCTGCGCCATCCACGTGTTTAAGCATAGTTTCATAAACACTTCTATTTCCCGTTGCTTGTTTGTGGGAATTATCCATGAATAAAGGGATCAACAGTATAAAAGCACTATTTGGAGCCTGATCGCTTGCAATCCTCAATCTGCCACTCTGAACTTTTGCGCATTCATTGGCTAAAGCTAATCCGAGTTCCGCATTCTGGTGATTGCGATAATACGTATTTGAGAGATGTTCAAAATCCAGAAAATGATTGTCAGGAATAATGTGGTTACTGGCGCCAATGTATAGGCTCAATTGCTCGTTGTCTGCCCTGCTTACTATGAGGTTGATATCACTCTTGTCGGAGTAGTCGATCGCATGGTCAAGAAGCTCACCTATTGCTTGTTGTGTCAGTGCCAGGTCCAAAGTACAGATATCGAGATCGGCATCGACTTTGATGTGGATATTCAAGCCTTTTTCCTTGGCTCGAGCAGAGTATGGAATAATGAAAATATTCAGCCAGGGTTTGATAGCGAACTTCTGCAGCTCAAGTGGTGTTTTACCTGCTTCGAGCTTGGAATAATCTAACAATCTACTAATAAGATTCGTTAGTATGGCGCTGCTTCTTTTGATTTCATGAACCAGATCAAGTTGTACGGGATTAAGATGAACGGCATCATAATCACTCAACAGCTCGGAAAATCCTACAATGACATTCAAAGGCGTTCTAAATTCATGAGATAGTGAAGCCAGAAATTCCGATTTTTCCATCCGTGCTTTGATGAAGGATGCTGCTTCATGCCGCAAGCCTTTCCTTGTCCTGAGAATTTCATTCTGGTAGTTTCTAAAAAAAATCAAGGTATTGACAAACAGAATTATGCCACCGCAGATAAGCCAGTTCATGAAGATAGAATCCGGCGTGGAGCGTAGAAAAATCAGACCAAACAACCAGCATATAAGCAGAGATCCAATTCCAAGAACATAAGGAAGCAGACCCACTTTCCAATGTCTGGCTTCGGCTATCAGTCCAAATAAAACAAGGCCGGAGCCCCACATGTGAATACTCAGTCTTGTGTTTATATTCAGGTTGATAACATTACTTTCTGAAACCATGCCAAGCAAATCACCCAACCACCACATTTGCCAGCCGAGAAACCAGAACAAATGAGCAGTCGATGCCCGGGCTGTGGTAACCACTGCTATAACCGGCAAACCAGCCATGATAATGATGGTTGCTAAAATTGTCTGTGAGCCGAAATCCAATGGAGCCGATCCAAAAATGGATGTCAGGGTGAATTGAATGATGGATACAGCCAGATAAAAAAATCCCAGATACCAGATCCATGCGGGATATAAGCGCGGCTGGATCTGGTATAGATAAACAGCCATCAGCGCCATACCCAGCAAAAAGAAAGGATCATCGTAGCTCAAAAATTCGGATCGTCCTTCCCGGAGCTCCCAGAACAATGTCATCGAAGCTATAAACAGCAAAGCAAGGCTTATCGCAGCCCAGCGGAAATGGGAACCGCGCCGCCAGAACACAAAGGCGGAAATGATCACGACTAAATTAGTCGTTAATATCTGTACATGCGCAGGCACCTTGCCCATCATCGCAATAAAGCCGACAGCGGATATGATTGATATAATCAAAAAAGATAGCTTGATGCGCCGTTTATGCTGGTTCAACATAGGTTTTTTAATTGCCGCAAAGTTTTTAGCCTGATCTTCGTCATTATATTTCACTGGTTTTATAAAGGTTTGTATAGTGAGAATCGAGCGGCGTCTTAATACTTCCTATGTAGACGGCATCACTAACCTGAAAAACCTATGAACAATGGGTAGGCTGTTTTTTGATATGTAGAGAATAGATTGTGTCGCTTCTATCATTCGCTATATGCGAACACAGAGCATCACAAGCACTGAAAAATAGTTGATACTGCGATTCATTGGTTTATGGATATCAAATTTGATGATGAATTGTTTGGGTAGCGGGTCTCTAATTATAGCTGATTTTATGGAATGGTTAGGGGGCGTTCTCAATTAGCTTATTATTTTAAGCGGTTTTCATTTAGCATTCCAGCTTTGTAGTGATTTTCAAAGGATGAAAATGGCCAGAATGTCTCTTCGTGATGACCAATGGGAAAGAATTCGC
>Ga0209633_10000175_pt1 | contig 76678 bp, 60 predicted proteins | sample Cruoilmetagenom1_FD_187290 | JGI IMG/M metagenome (GOLD analysis project Ga0209633, IMG submission 187290) | Oil polluted marine microbial communities from Coal Oil Point, Santa Barbara, California, USA - Sample 1 (SPAdes) (version 2) | ecosystem: Environmental > Aquatic > Marine > Oil seeps ... | reverse complement strand
GACATAGTGATATGGATGTTGTAGTTATAGGGAATTTTGATGTTACAACAAAAAGTGTAAATCCAAATTTCACAAAAACAGGAACTTGGTATGAATATTACACCAGCACACAAATGAATGTTACTAATCCAACAGCATTAATAAGTTTACAACCTGGTGAATATCGTTTATATACCACAAAAATATTACAAGACCCATTACCTGTTGATGAAGTAGCTATAATTGAAAATGATTTGGTTTTATATCCAAATCCGACAAACAATAGTTTTAAAATTAACAAAGCTATTAACCAAATAGAAATATATGATGTGATAGGTAGAAAAATTAAAAGTTTTAATGGTGATTTTAAAAGTCAGCATTCTTTTGATGTATCAACTATGAAACCATCTATTTATTTAATCAAGATTAAATCTGATCTTGGAACTAGTACCAAAAGAATTGTAATTGAGTAATTAATTTTGAGTTTATTTAATTTAAGTATGGGGTTTTTCTTTCGAGAAAAGCCCCTTTTTTTGAGAGTTAACTACATCTATTTTTAATAAATTCTTTTTCCAGTTTCTTTATTAAAAAAGTATGATTTATTTAGATCTAAATTAATTTCTATAGTTGAATTAGGTTTAACTTCAACATCTGATCTGAATGTTGCTATCAACTCTATATCATTATATTCAATATAGATATGCTTTTGGTTTCCTAAGAGCTCTATAGCTATGACTTTCCCATCTAAGGTTATATAATTATCTAAGTTTTCTTTTCTCCAGCGTAAATTCTCAGATCTAATTCCTAGAAAGACTTCTTTGCCAACATTTTCTTTCAAAGCATCCAAATTAAGACTAGATAGATCAAAAATATTTTCTTTTTTATCTTTAAATAAAATTTTATCACCTAAAGCCTCAATTTTTCCATTAATAAAATTCATTTGTGGAGATCCAATAAACTCAGCAACAAATTTATTATGAGGATCATTAAATAAATCTATTGGAGAATCAATTTGCATAATCACACCATCCTTCATCACTATTATTCTTTCCCCCAAAGTCATGGCTTCAACCTGATCGTGTGTTACATATATCATTGTTGTATCCAGTTTTTTATGCAATTTTGCTAATTCTATACGCATTTTACTACGTAATTTTGCGTCTAAATTACTTAAAGGTTCATCAAACAAAAACACTTCAGGTCTCCGAACTATAGCTCTGCCGATTGCGATTCTTTGGCGTTGACCTCCCGACATCTTCCCGGGTTTTCTATCTAAAAGTGATTCTATATTTAGAATTTTTGCAGCAGACATTACTCTTTCCTTTATTTCGTCTTTTGCAACTTTTTTAATTTTTAAACCAAAGGCCATATTTTCATAGGAATTCATATGTGGATACAAAGCATAATTTTGAAAAACCATAGCTATTCCACGGTCACTTGCGGCAACATCATTAACCTTTTTATCTCCAATAAATAAATCACCAGCACTAATTTCTTCAAGACCGGCTATCATTCTTAAAACTGTTGATTTTCCACATCCTGATGGCCCAACCAAAACCACAAATTCTTTATCTTTTATTTCACAACTTATTCCTTTAACTGCTTCTGCACCTCCTTTATATATTTTTCTAATATTTGATAGTCTTACTTCTCCCATAATTATATATTAATTGATCTTTTAAAAATTTAACTCAATGGATATAATGGCCTTCCTGTGATTGTGTTTTGTGGATACTTTCTACATAACTCAGCTAAAACATCTTCATGTGTTATGGCTATATTCATTACCGTATCATTTCCTCCATAATAAATATAAATATCACCATTATCTTTTCTTAATGCACCGCAACTAAAAACCACATTAGGCACATGTACATAACTATCATCTGCTACAATACAGTCTGATTTAGAAGGAAATAATATTGGAATATTTGATACTTTAACTTTTTTTGGATTCTCTAGGTCATGTAAGGCAACTCCTAAAACATAAGGGTTTCCATCCATAGTACTCCTAACTCCATGAAAAATATTTATCCATCCATATTTTGTTTTAATAGGAGTTGCACCAGGACCAATTTTGTCTGAAAAACTGCTGGGGCCATCTTTTTGCATCATTATCGGTTGATCCATGATGCTCCAATTTCCTTCTTCAATGTTTTGATTTGTTCCAATTTTAATTTGTTTAAAAATTCCTCCTGTATGCTCTTTTGTATTGTCATTTGGACGAAATAACCCATAATATTTCCCCTTTATTTTTTCAGGAAAAATAACCACATTTCTCATATCAGTTTTTAAAAGAGGACCACATCGCTTAAATGATATAAAATCTTTAGTTGTTGCCAATGAAACTCTAACTCTATGAGCTACAGATGCATGATAAGCACTATATGTTATATAAAAAGTATTACCAATTTTACTAATTCTCGGATCCTCAACTCCACCTTGTTCATTTTCAATTAATTCACCAACATCAACACTTTTAGCAAAATTGTTATCTTTAGAACAAGGTAACATTGCTGGTTTCTCATCAACACGCCAATTATCCAATCCGTTTTTACTTCTGGCGATTCCCAGTACTGAAATGCCATTACGCAAGTGTGAACGAAATAGCATAATAATCTTGCCATTATATTCTGTTATTCCGGCATTATGAACTGTTATTACCTGTAATTTAGGGTCTGTCCAAACTTTATTAACATCATCCGCAGTTAGAATTGGATTATTTTTATAACGTAATACTGGTTTACAAAGATCAATTTTTTGCATTATTCTCTTACTTTTTTCATTTTCAATAAAATCAACATACTTTCTATAGTAGATTCTGCTCCTGAATTTCTGTTAATTTCACCTTTATTAATAATACCATCAAAACATATTCCTGTTGCCGAATCATACATAACTTCCTCAGCATCATTGTTTCCATATAACCACGATTCCAGATCTATAGCAAGATTTAGATATTTTTTATTATTTGTATACTTATAAGCTTCGGCTGTAGCCCAAATCATAGGACGTAAACCATATGCTATTTGAGGATATTGATTTCTCTTGACTTCATAATAACTATTATCTTCATTTATTTTTATCCAAAAAGATTCTGCAAAACCATTTTTTAAGAGGTATGGGTAAAAGTTTTCAATTTCTTTGAGCGCACTATCTATTAAGAATTGATCATTCAATAATTGTCCCGCTTTTAATAATGCATACGACTGACTATTTCCCCAGGCATGCCACAAATTTTGCCAACTTAAAAATGCACCAAAAGGATAGTTATCAGCATCACCCTTTTGCATTAGAATTATTCCTTTAGCCAATTTATCAATCAATAATTTAATATCATTATTATTAGTTCTTTCATAATTTTTTATCAGACCTAAAATTAATAATGCCGATTGATCAGAAGCATATTTTTGAGGTAACCAAGTGGGTACTTCTATGGTTTCTTTAAGATCGGTTTTTAAATCAGTTTTTGGCAGATCTCTTTTAATATTTGCCAACAATTTATCAGATGCCTTTTCAATTCTAATTGCCAATTTTTTATCTGATCTAACCAAAGGATATGCAGATTCTAAACTCCACAAAGCTCTAAAAGACCACCAATTCAATTCAGCTACTGAAGTTTTATAACTTGTATTAATAGATAGATCATTCCAGATAAAATTATTAAAATACCCATTTTCATGCTGCATTTGTAAGACGAACTTAGTGAGCAACTTCATTTTTCTAAGAGCTTCTTTATTAGTATCGTGCTCTTTTAAGTATTTTGAAATCATTACAATTGCTCTGGCAACATCATCTACACATGTAAAACCTTCTTTCGGTTCAATTTCAAATTTATAATCAGGATACTCACTATAAATATGAACAATTCCAACTTTTTCTCCATTAAAATCAATTTCTTTATATAAATGATTAAAATGATCAAAATTAATACTATCATTTGAAACGTGTTCTGTCATTTTATTTGTTGCACACGAAACGTAGATCAAAAGAATTATAACTAAGGATAATATGTTTATAATATTTTTAAACAACACTTTCTACTGTATAAAAATCCATTTCAGCTATGATCTCTTCAATATTAATAGTAGCAAATGTTGTTGCAGAATCCGACATTGCATAGGGTAATATTAAATTTCCTTCATGAAACATTGAGCCACAAGAATAAACCACATTAGGAACATATCCTTCTCGTTCTTCTTCATTTGGTGATAATAGTGGTTTGTTGAGTTTCTTAATAATTTTTGAAGGATCTTCCAGATCTAATAAAATTGCTCCCAATACATATTTTCGCATAGGCCCAACGGCATGTGTAATCAACAACCAACCATGTTTGGTTTTTAATGGTGAACCACTATTCCCTAATTGCACATAACCCCAGGTATTCTGAGGTTTCATTATTATTTTATAATCATCCCAAATAAACAGATCATTAGAATACATTATTGTAATGTTCTCTCCTCCTTGCCTGCCTATCATAGCATATTTTCCATTAATTTTTTCTGGAAAAAGTGCCATTCCCTTATCACTTACTGCTTTACCATACATTGATCGGGCTTTAAAATGGATAAAATCTTTTGTAAGGATCAATTGAGGGGAAATCTTATGTCCGTTATAGGCTGTATAGGTTCCTATATATTCTGTTTTTCCATTTTCAGTAAATGCTACAAAACGAACATCTTCCATACCCATAGATTCTCCTATTGCATTAGGAAAAATTACACGCTCACAAATTGGAGCATCTTTATCTGTTTCAATATTATAGTTGGTATCTAAAATTTGAAATAATTGTTCTTGAGTTGATTTATCAAAAGTTGAAAATGTATTTGATCTCTTCTTTTCCAGATAGTCATCATAGGTAAACTTTTCATCAAAAACCTCTAATATAGATTGATTAAAATCTTTGAGAACCACTGTGTTTTTTAATATATTACTTTTAAAATAAACTTTATTTAGACTTTTTTCAGAACATGATGCGAAACCTGTTTCTTCATTCAAGGTTATATTTCCATTAACATCAACAATACCACCTCTATATTCAATAGAAGAAATATGTCCTTCACCAACAGACCTTAAGCTGATTATAAAACGTTTTTCACCTTGTTTTAATCCATCCTGATTTGGATGTGCTACCATTGACGGATTAAAAAGTGCTGCCGATTGAATAGAATATTCTTTAGAAAAATAAGCGCCAATTACCAAAGCTCTAACTTTTGAGATTACTTTATCATCAGGTATTTCGGGTTGTACTTTCCTAAAATTCAATTTTATATAATGCTCAAAATTTCTATGCCTGGAAGCAAAGCTCTTTTTGATCTCTTTATAAATATTTTCTAATTCATTTTCAGGAAGAGACAAAGCACTATCAATTAAACGGTTTACTCTACTTGTGTTATTTGTATTAAGTCCTAAATCTAAAAAATTGATTATAACTCTTTTAGAATTCGCCTTAATCTGAATATTTGATCTGTTTATTTGCATTTATTTAAATATTATCTATTCTTTAATTCCTGAACTGGCCATACTTTGTATAAAATATTTTTGAAAAAACCCGTAGGCAATCATTATTGGTAAAGCCAAAACAACTGCTGCTGCTAATTTAACACCCAGCTGTGCTTCTGACCTTCCTCCTACCGAAAATAGAGTAACCATTTGAGGCATTGTCATTAAACTTTCATCTCTTATAACAATCAATGGCCATAGTACTTCATTCCAAGAATTCATAAACGATAAGATTCCTACAGTAACTATTGTAGGAATTATATTTGGAAACAATACTTGAAATATAATTCTTATTTCACTACAACCATCTATTCTTGCTGCATCAATTAAGGCTTGTGGAATGGTCATAAATGCCTGTCTGAACATCAATATTGCAAAAGCATTTAACATAAACGGAAGTATTAAAGCTGCGTAAGTATCAACCAATCCTAATTTTACCATTGTAATATAATTGGGAATCAGTGTAATTTGAAAAGGGAGGGTCATTGTAAAAATGATAATATAAAATATTGCTTTTCTTCCTTTAAACTCCATTTTTGCAAGTGCATATCCTACCATAGAGCTAAATATTATAACACCTAAAGTTGTGATTGTAGCTGTAATTATGCTATTTAAAAAAGCTTTACCAATTGGTATTTTCGAAAACATTTGCGTATAACTTTGCCAAGAAAAACTAGAAGGTAAAAATGTCAAACTGCCTATTTCGCTCTCCGGAGCTAATGATGCCACAACCATCCAATAAAATGGATATAAAAAGGTTAATGATGCTATGATCAATAATGTATAAATTAAAATTCTTTTACTCATTACATTTGCCTTTTACTGAATTATAATTAATCGTCTCCTTGCTCAATATATTTTTTTTGAATAACAACAACCCCCAAAATTAACATTGCAAAGAAAAACCCTAAAGTAACTGAATATCCCATATGGAAATATTGAAATGCTTGTTTATAGATATACAAAACGGATGACATAGTACTGCTTAAAGGTCCGCCTCCTGTCATGATATAAGGTTCAATAAACAAAGAAAAACCTCCTATAGTTGATAAGATCACAACCATAAATATCGTTGGATTGATCATTGGTAATGTTATCTTTCTAAATTTTTGCCAGTGATTTGCACCTTCTATTGATGCCGCTTCATAATAGTGAGGAGGAACAGTTTGCAAGCCGACTAAAAACAAAATAACATAAAGGCCTACATTTTTCCAGGTTGCCATAATAGCTATAGAACCCATTGCAATATTTGGGTCTGTTAACCACCCGACTTTATTCAAACCAATAGACACTAACATCCTATTAAACAGACCAGAATCAAATCCAAATAGTTGTTGCCATAAAATAGTAACGACAACTCCAGAAACGATTACTGGCAAAAAAAATGCAGCTCTAAAAAACCCCTTTAATTTTATATTTTGATTTAAGAATTCTGCTAAAGCCAACGAAATAATTATTTGTAATGGAATATGTATGATTAAAAACTTAAATGTATTGGTTATAGATTTCCAAAACATTCGATCATTAAACATTTTAATATAGTTGCTAAAACCTTTAAATTTCATTGGAGAAATTATATTCCATTCATGAAAAGTAAGGACTAATGAAAATAGTACCGGAAACGCTACAAATACAATAAAATGTATAATATAGGGAGATACCAATAAATATGGAAGCCACTTTTTTTTCATTATTCTATTATTATAAAATTCAAATTTTCAAATGACATTGTTAGTTCTTTAATAAGTTGTTTACAGCTTTTTCAGCATCTTCCATTGCTTTTTCGGGCGTTTTTTTATTATAGATAACACAAGCTTCATATTCTTGAGATATAATATCAAAAACTTCTACTATTACCTCACTATTATCAACTCCTTTTAAATAGTTTGCCTGTTTAGCAAAGGTTTTCATTTTTGGATGAGATTCAAAATATTCTTTAAATATGCTATCCGTTTCTAAATTCTTTCTATTGGGTAATTGTGTCGTAATTTCTAACAGTTTTTTGTCCCCTTCCTTATCTATAAGTGTTTTTATAAAATTCCATGCATTTTGAGGTTGTTTACACGTATTAAAAACTACGATGTTTTTTGGATCTGAATAAGTATATACCGGACCATTATGGCCTTTTGGAACCTGCACAGGATAAAAAGCAATTTCAAAATCATCCCGTTGTTTAAATTTATCTACATGTCTTATTTCCCAGGGACCTATCCATTTAGTAAATATATCTTCAGTAATAAATCTATCTTGCCCTGCAGTCAATCTTTCCTTTGAATAAAATTCATTTTGATAAAGTTCTTGTAAAAAACGGAAAACACCAACTCCATATTCATTATTAAAAGCTGCTTTATTATCTTTAATGAGTGCCCCACCATCAGAAGCTGCTATGTATAAAGGATAAAAATTCATTAGCCTTTCGTACCATATTACTTTTACAGCTGTATAACCCACCCATTGATCTATATATCCATCATTATCCTTATCAGCCTTGATTTTCTTCCCGGCTTTAAAATACTCATCATAGGTACTTGGTAATTTGGATAATCCAAAATCACTCATTAATCTTTTGTTATAAATAGTCATGATTGGATTTATTTTCCAGGGCACTTGATATATATGACCATCAGAGGAGGTAATTTCTTCTAATACTTTTTTTGTACATCTAGCTTTTATAAATTCAGTAAAACCATCTAAAGTATCTAAAGGTACTAAAACTCCTGCCTTTGCATACATTTCTACACTTCCCTGCCACATATTAGCATAAATATCGGGCGTAGTTTTTCCAACAACCGAAGCCAAAATTACTTCTTCACTCGATTGTCCTTCGGGAATGGGTTGAAACTTAATCTTTGTTTTCTCTTTATTGTTCCATTGTTTTACAAAATATTCTGAGAATTCTATTTCACCTCTATTATTAGATGACCAATACAGGAGCGTATTGTCTTTTTGATCATTTGGAGAATTGCATCCAACCAATAATACAAGAAAATATATATAAATATGTTTCAACATTAATTTAGAATTAGAATATGAGTAACAAATTAAGTTACTCAAATAGTTTTAATATGTATTAGTGCAATTTACCTCGAATATATATATATAAACTAATGTAATTCGGTTAAAACTCTATACTATTAGGAAATATTACTTTTATTATATAGCAAATTTGTCTATTTTATAAAAATAAATAGTACTTTTAAGCTATTCAGATTTAAGTAAGTATTTATTCTTATCATATGAAAATTTACAAAGAAATAACCACCTTAACTCAAAATGACGTATTTGTTATTATTAATTCTGAAAAAATTGGTTTTGATTATCCCATTCATTATCACTCGGCTTATGAGCTAACTTTAGTATTAAACAGTTCAGGAAACAGAATTATTGGAGATTCTGTTGAAAAATATCATTCAAATGATCTTGTTTTAATCGGCCCCGAGATATATCATAAATGGGATGATGATGACATTCCTCTTGAAAAAAGAAATAATTCACATGTAATAACGATTCAATTTTCAAAAGACCTTTTTGATTCGACATTATTTTCAAAGGAACCTTTTTTTTCAATTAAGAACCTTTTGAAAGATTCACTACGTGGATTAAAATTTACAGGTAAAACTTTTGACACTTTAAGTGAAAAAATGAAAAACTTAACATCTGTCAATAATTTTGAATCCACAATGGAATTCCTTAAAATATTAAATTTACTCTCCATTTCTAAAGATAAAAAACCTTTAGCTAGTGAAGGATTCAACTCAATGAAAGAATATGAAAAAGGTGATAGGATTAATAAAATGTATAAATATATTTTAACTCATTTTAATGATCCAAATTTAAGAATAACAGAACTAGCTCAAGAATCTAACATGAGTACTTCTGCCTTTGGACACTTCTTTAAAAAGAGTACTAATAAGAATTTTACACAATTTGTAGTAGATATGAGACTAGGATACGCTTCTAAGCTTTTAATAAATTCTAGTTATTCGGTTAGTGAGATTGCATATAAATCTGGTTTTAATAATATGGCTAATTTTAATAGATTGTTTAAAAAAAATAAGCTTATTACACCAAAACAGTATAGGCAGAATTTGATTCAATCAAACGTTTTTAATTGGAAAGATCAACTAACACCTAACCAATTTATTCCTTCATTAAGTTTAAGAAAAGAATAAATTATAAATTTTTACACATTAATTTTAATAGTTTTGTATTTATTAAAAAGACAAACCATGAGATATACCTTAATATTCATTACAATAGTTTTATTTTTTTCTTGTCAAGAGAATCAAAAATTAAATAAATCTACTAAAAATAGTATTGAGATGAAATCTCATTTGAGTCCAGAAGATCGTTTCGGAGAGTTATTTCAAGATGTTCAATTAGGCTCTGTTTTTCCTGATTCAAAAACATTTGTAGATTGTATTCCAAAATTCAGTACAGATGAGATTTTAGAAAAATATGAAATCCAAAGAACGACTACTAATTTCAATTTGAAAAATTTTGTTTTGAAAAATTTTGACCTTCCTAAACAATTTAGCTCAGGTTTTAAAAGTGATAAATCACGTAATTCCAAGGAACATATTACTGCTCTTTGGTCTGTATTAACACGTCAAGCAGATAGCTTAAATGTAGGTAGTTTATTACCATTACCCAAACCATATATTGTTCCTGGTGGGCGATTTGGAGAAATTTATTATTGGGATAGTTACTTTACTATTTTAGGATTACAAGTAGATCAAGAAAACGAAATGATTGTTAATATGGCAGATAACTTTGCTCATCTAATCAATACAGTTGGGCATATTCCAAATGGAAATCGCACTTATTATTTAAGTCGCTCCCAGCCTCCTTTTTTTTCTTTAATAGTTGATGTGGTGAATGATATAAAAGGAGCTAATACATTAATAAAATATTTACCAGCTTTAGAAAAAGAATATAACTTTTGGATGGATGGCAGCAAAAAACTAACGGCAGAAAAAAATTCATATCGACGAGTTGTAAAATTACAAGATGGCTCAATAATGAATAGATATTGGGATGATAAACCTACACCAAGAGCAGAGTCATATAAGGAAGATGTAGAAATTGCCAAAGAAATCAACCGACCAGCAAGCGATGTCTATCGAGACATTAAAGCTGGTGCAGAATCAGGATGGGACTTTAGTAGCAGATGGTTCAGAGATGGCAAGACTCTATCATCTATACATACAACTGAAATCATACCAGTTGATCTAAATTGTTTATTATATAATTTAGAAAGAATGCTAGAGAAATCGTACCATTCAATTGGTGATAATGAGAAATCAAAAATGTACGGGCAAAAGGCTAAATTAAGAATTGAAGCTATACAAAAGTATTGTTGGAAAGAAGATAAAGGCTTTTATTTTGATTATGACTTTATAAAAAAAGATCATAAAGAAATTTATTCTTTGGCAGGAATAGCCCCTTTATTTTTCGAAATTTCTACATCAAAAATCGCAAAAATTGTTGCAAAGAAAATAGAATCTGATTTTTTACAACCAGGTGGTCTTACAACTACTCTTAACAATACCAAGGAACAATGGGACGCCCCCAATGGTTGGGCACCACTACAATGGATGGCAATTAAAGGTTTAAGAAACTATCAACAAAATGAATTGGCTGAAGAAATTAAAAACCGTTGGATTGGACTTAACACTAAAGTTTATAATAGTACAGGAAAGATGGTTGAAAAATATAATGTTTATGATTTGAGTCTTAAAGCAGGTGGAGGAGAATACCCAGTACAGGATGGGTTTGGATGGACAAATGGAGTTTTATTAAAGCTATTGAATGAATAAAGTTATTATTAAAACACGCATAACCTATAAAGACCAGGCTTTACCACCAGTAGCTTCTTCTAAAGAGATACAGCCTTGTAATTTTCCCGGAATTGGGTCATAAGCTAAATATTCTTCACCAATTTTTTGACTGTTTTTATAAGCCCAAATAGTCAAAGTTCTTAAACTAGTTAATGTTTCATAAATTAAAACATCATCTTTGTTATTTAAGAATTGTTCTACCTCATCTATATTTGCTTTTAAAAATCTAGCTATTAAAGTATCATAATCTTTATTTGTTAATTTATTTACTGATTTACCAAGAACATTTTGAATACTTATCATCCCATTCTTATAAAAACTCTGTTGCTCAACACTAATCACCTTATCTAAATATGAATCAATAAATTGAGGAATATTCACTTCAATAGCTCCAGGTAAATTATTGGTTTTAGGAAGTATTAAATTGACTAAATTTTTCAATATAACACTCTCATTTTTGATAAAAAATTGAGGATTCCATTCCATTTGAATCTCATTTTTACAACTTTGTAAAATCCCGAATATAGTTGGTGTGGCAATTACATACCCTAATGACAATCCTAATCCTTTTAATACATCTCTTCTATTCATTATACTTATGCTTTCTTTTTTTTGAATTGTTCTACCGCATGATTTGCTGCTCTTACTGTTAAGGCCATATAAGTTAATGAAGGGTTTTGGCATCCAGCAGAAGTCATGCAAGAGCCATCGGTTACATAAACATTAGGTACACCATGAATTTGATTGTTTTTGTTTAAAACTGAAGTATTAGGATCTTTACCCATACGAGCCGTTCCCATTTCATGAATTCCAATTCCAGGCGCTTTCAAATCATCTCTTGCCACAATATCCTTAAAACCTGCTTTTTGTAACATTTCAATGGCTTGCTGAATCATATCTTCACGCATTTCTAGTTCATTTTCTTTCCATTCGGCATCAAAAGTTATTGTAGGCAAACCCCATTTATCCGTCTTATCATAATCTAATGACATTTTATTTTCATGATAAGGCAAACATTCACCAAATCCATTTAGTGAAATTTTCCACCCTCCAGGTTCATGTATCTTTTCCGTAAGACCCGCCCCATAACCTAATTCAGCAACAAACTCTGAAATATCTCCTCTTCCTGCTCCTCCTTGATAACCATAACCTCTTAAAAAGGGTTTTTTAGTTTTCTTATCTCCTAAATTTCTAAACCTTGGGATATATAATCCATTAGGCCTTCTTCCTTTATAATATTTATCTTCAAAACCATTTATTCTTGCAGACGCACCTGCATTAAGATGATGGTCCATTAAATTATGCCCTAGTTCTCCTGAATCATTTCCCAAACCATTAGGAAATCTTTTTGATTTAGATTGCATTAATATTGCTGTAGATGGAATAGTCGAAGCACAAACAAATATAATATCTGCATTAAAAGTCATTTTCTCATTAGTTTCAGTATCAATAACTTTTACTCCAGTAGCTTTTTTTAATTGATCATTATAAATAACTTCTTGAACTATGGAGTTTGCTCTAAGTATCATGTTTCCTGTATTTTCTGCTGCAGGTAAAGTAGATGAATTACTACTGAAATAAGCGCCAAACGGGCAACCTCTCATACATCTATCTCTATATTGACAATTGCTTCTTCCTTTATGATGTTTGTCTCCTGTAATATGCGCAGTTCTACCTATAGTAAGTACTCTATCCGTATAACTATCAGCAATATTTTCTTTTAAATGCTTTTCAACACAATTTAACTCCATAGGAGGGCTAAAAATACCATCAGGAAGCTGAGGTAAACCTAATTTTTCTCCACTAATTCCAATATAACCTTCCACATAATCATACCATTTTGAAATATCTTTATACCTAATGGGCCAATCTATAGCAATTCCTTCTTTTTTATTCGCCTCAAAATCTAAGTCGCTTAACCTATAGCTTTGTCTTCCCCATGTTAAAGATCGGCCACCTACTTGATAGCCTCTTATCCAATCAAAACGCTTAATTTCATTATAGGGATGTTCAATATCATCTACAAAAAAATGGCTATGTTCCCTTTTCGTAACATAACCTGTTCTTGCTTGCTTCTCTTGACGTTTTGCTTCTTTTCTAGTTGGTTTTCCTTTAAATTTAAAATCCCAAGGATCCATATTCATTGTAGGGTAATCTTTAATATGCTTTACCATCGCCCCACGTTCTAAAACTAATGTTTTTAAACCATTTTCACATAGTTCCTTAGCAGCCCAACCACCAGTAATTCCTGTACCAATAACAATAGCATCATATTTTTGTTGTAAGTTCATTAACTTTAACTAATTATTAGGGCTAAAAATAGCAGAATTATGTTTCAAATCAAATTTATTGAAGCTTTAGTTTTGAAAATGAAAAAAAATTATGTTCATCAACTTTAATTGAAATATATATTTTAACTTTAGCAGACTTAAAATAAATAAATTATGAAGATAAATATATTCAGTTCAATGAGAACCTTGTTGATTTTATTGATAACCTCTTTAATTTTTACTTCTTTTCGAATAAGTGAAAGAAAAAACAGTGAGAAAATTGAAGTACCTGGGTTGAATGAAAATGAAACTTTTTTCAAACTCTCATTAGCTCAATGGTCTTTACACAGAGCTATAATAGATAATAAAACACACGACCCTTTAGATTTTGCTCAAAAAGCAAATGAGCTTGGGTTTGAAGGAGTTGAATATGTTAGCCAGCTATATAGAAAACACATTGAAACAATGGGTATGGATTCTGTTTTAAAAGTATTAAAAATCAATAGTAAAAAATTTGATGTAAAAAATATATTAATTATGGTTGATGGTGAAGGTTCATTAGCTTCAACGGATGATAAAGAAAGAAATACAACGGTAGAGAATCATTATAAATGGGTTGATGCGGCCAAATATCTTGGCTGTCATTCTATTCGTGTAAATGCACATGGTGAGGGTAGCGCTGAGGATGTTGCAAGTGCGGCAGTAAAGGGGTTAAGCAAATTATCAGATTATGCTGAAAAACAAGGGATCAATATTCTTGTTGAAAATCATGGAGGATATACTTCAAATGGAAAATGGTTGGCCAATGTAATGAAAAGGGTTGGAAAATCAAATGTTGGAACATTACCTGATTTTGGTAATTTTTGTCAAACTATAGGTTATGGATCTATCAATGATATAAACTGTAAAGATCCTTATGATATTTATAAAGGATTAGAAGAACTAATGCCTTATGCAAAAGCCGTAAGCGCTAAAAGCTATGATTTTGATAAAGATGGCAATCAACCTAAAATAGATTACTTAAAAATGATGCAGATAGTTAAGGATGCTGGATATATTGGGTTCGTCGGTGTTGAATATGAAGGAAGTAACGTAAGTGAAGAAAAAGGAATTGAATTAACAAAAGAATTATTGCTAAAAGTAGGAAAAGAACTTTCTAATTAAGTGATTATTTTAAATTAACTAATTAATATATTATGAGTAAAACTAAAAAAGAAAAAAAATTAACCCGTCGTGATTTTGTAGGTAAAAGTCTAGCTGCTACTGCTGCTTTTACAATTGTTCCATCTTTTGCGGTTAGTGGTTTAGGTCATGTAGCCCCAAGTGATAAGTTAAATATTGCAGGTATTGGTGTAGGTGGTATGGGCCTAGCTAATCTTAAAAACTTGACCTCTCAAAATATTGTAGGTCTTTGCGATGTTGACTGGAAATATGCTAAAGGAGCATTTGATCATTTTCCAAAAGCTAAAAAGTATTGGGATTGGCGTAAAATGTACAACGAGATGGGTGATGAAATAGATGCCGTAGTTATTGCAACGGCAGATCATACTCATGCTATTACTGCAGCTCATGCCATGACCATGGGTAAACATGTTTATCTTCAAAAACCATTGACACACTCTGTTTATGAGTCTAGATTATTAACAAGGTTGGCTGCTAAACATAAAGTTGCAACCCAAATGGGTAACCAAGGAGCATCAGGTGCTGGTGTAGCAGAAACTTGCGAAATACTTTGGAGTGGCGCAATTGGTAATGTAACCAAAGTTGAATCTTTTACTGACCGACCTATCTGGCCACAAGGATTAAATACACCTGAAAAAGGAAACTTGGTACCAGACACCTTGAACTGGGATCTATTTACTGGTCCAGCAAAAATGCGTCCATTCAATGAGGTTTATCATCCTTGGAATTGGAGAGGTTGGTGGGATTATGGGACAGGAGCTCTAGGCGATATGGCTTGCCATATCTTGCACCCGGTATTTGAAGGTCTAAAATTAGGCTATCCAACTAAAGTTCAAGCAAGTTCATCATTATTATTAAATGATTCTGCTCCAGTTTCTCAGGCAGCTAAGTTAACTTTCCCTTCAAGAGGGAAACAAGGAAACATGGAATTACCCGAAGTTGATGTACATTGGTACGATGGTGGTATTAAACCCGAATTGCCAGATAATTGGCCTGCTGGTAAGAATCCGAATAAAAATGGAGGTGGTACATATTTTTACGGAACAAAAGATATTCTTCATGTAGGTTGTTATGGTTTAGAACCAGAATTATTATCTGGTAAGAAAATTTCAGTACCTAAGACGGAAAGAAGAGTTGAAGAAGAAATTGGGTTATCATGGAGTAAAGGTGCTCATGAAATGGATTGGGTACGAGCATGTAAAGAGAATCCTGAGAGCAGAAAACCATGTACTTCTGATTTTGCAGAGGCGGGACCATTCAACGAAATGGTTGTAATGGGAGTTCTTGCTGTTAGACTTCAAGCCTTGAATAAGGTTTTGAAATGGGATGGAGAGAATATGAAGTTTACAAATATCAATTCTGATGAAAAAATAAAAACTGTTGTTAAGGATGGTTTTAAAATTCATGATGGGCATCCAACTTTTAATAAAGATTGGACAGAACCAATGAATGCAGTTGAGTATTCTCAGGAACTAATCAAACACACATACAGAGATGGTTGGTCTCTACCAGAAATGCCAAAATAAATAGAAATTTTTATAAAATAAAAAAGAACAAAAATGAAAACAAAAATATTTATAGTTATTCTAAGTTTAGCTATGTTGCCAATTGTATCAAGTTGTAAAACAGATTCTAAAAAATCTGTTGTCGAGAAAGCTAAGACTGAAAAAGAAGAAATCATTCCAGAACCAGAAATTGCATTGAATACTTTAAGTCAGGTGGAAAAAGATGATGGCTGGATTTTATTGTTTGATGGCAAAACATCTGATGGTTGGCGAGGGTACAAAAAAGATCACTTCCCTACTGGTTGGCAAATTGTTGATGGCACAATTCAATGTCTAGGGTCTGGACGTGGTGAAGCGGGAAGTAAAGAAGGGGGTGATGTTATTTATGATAAAAAATTTCAGAACTTTACTCTATCTTTAGAATGGAAAATTTCTGAAGGAGGTAATTCAGGAATTTTTTATTTAGGCGAAGAAAAATTAGATTATATTTGGAAAACTGCACCTGAAATGCAAATTCTTGACAACAAAAAGCATCCTGATGCTAATTTAGGAAAAGATGGCAATCGCCAAGCTGGATCATTATATGATCTTATACCGGCGAAACCTCAGAACGCCAAACCTGTTGGCGAATGGAATAAAATTGAAATAACTGTATACAAAGGAACCGTTATTCATAAACAGAATGGTGAAATAGTTGTAGAATATCATCTTTGGACCCCTGAATGGAAAGAGCTCGTTGCAGGAAGCAAATTCCCGGGATTAAATCCAAATTGGGCTGATGTTGCTTCTAAAGGATATTTTGGGATACAAGATCATGGTGACGATGTTTGGTTTAGAAATATAAAAATTAAAGAATTATAATAATTAAACCTTTTCTATAATTTTAAAACAGCTATTTGTTGATAGCTGTTTTTTTGATATTAGGTTTTCTCTTGAGGATATTTTAAACCCACCTTATTTCTTACACTATCTAATATAGAAATCAAATCTAAACTGTTTTGATGAGACCAGAGTTTACTTTCAATTCTATTTGACTGTATACATTTATGGCATTCTATAATTTCATAAGTATACCCTATTCCAGTTGTTGGTAGATCAAATATTTGTTTATGGCCATTTTTCACTAATGAAAAACCTTGAGCTACATGCCAAGAATTGTGAAGATAAACTTGCCCTTTTGTGCCACTAATTTTAGCAATCATTTCAGATTTTGATACGAAACTACAGTATAAAACTGCTTGTGCATCATTATAATTAAAAATCATAGATGTTTGAATATCACTTTTTGTAATCTCGTGGAAAATAGATTTTGCTAATATTTCTTTTGGGACACCTAAGAGCATATAAGACAAAAATATTGGATAAATTCCTATATCTAATATTGCACCTCCGCCTAAATTAATATTTGATGTTCTATCTTCTAAAGGGAAACTAGAATTAAAAGAAAAATCTGCATTAATATACTTAACCTGACCAATTTCTCCATTATCAATATGCTTTTTGGCATTTACAAAATTTGGATTAAAACGAGTCCATAACGCTTCCATAAAAAAGCGATTAGTACGACGAGAAGTTTCAATCATGGTAGTTGCTTCTTTATAATTGAGTGCTAGTGGTTTTTCGCATAGAACATGCTTACCATGCTCCATAGCTTTTATGCTTAAGTCAGCATGTGAACTATGTGGTGTTGCAATATATACTATATCTATATTTTTATCTAAAAACAACTCATTATAACTGCCATAGGCATTTATTGCATTGTGTTTTTGAGCAAATTTTATTCCTTTTTCAAGATTTCGTGAAGCCACCGCATATAATTGAGCATCTTCAACAAGCTTTAAATCACTTACGAATTTATGTGCAATTTTACCGCAACCAATAATACCCCATTTAACTTTTACAATATCCATAAGTTATTTAATAATAAGACGCAACAAAATTTTATCACTTAAATTGTTAGTGTTTTTTTTGAATTTTCTGATTTAATATTTAATCGAATTGCAAGAATAGCTGCAATAATGAAGAATACCCCTCCAAATAATATGGCATTAACAGCATTATTGTTTAAAAGATATTTTATGATTGGCCCAAATGTTAGCGTTTGTATTCCCATAGGAATCACAATCATCATATTTACAATCCCCATATAAACGCCACGTTTTTCTTCAGGAATAACTTTAGACACCATTGCATAAGGAATTCCCATCATTGCTGCCCAACCAATGCCTAATAATATCATAGGTAATAATAAAGCATATTCGTTTTTAATATAAGGCATACTCAACAAAGCGATTCCAGCAAAAATTAAACTCGTTACATACACAGATTTAGCGCCATATTTTTTTGCAAAAGGCACTAAAGCTAAGGCTACGATCATAGTCACAAAATTATATGTGCCATTCATTAGGCCTGTTTGCGCCAATGCTTGTTCAGATAATAATTGAATGTTTTGTGCAAAAGACATATCTATATTACTAATTGTCTCACCCATCTTATGTGCCTGCATAATGCTTTCAAACTTTACGGAATCATCATTACTAATTCCAAATAAACTTGTTCTAAGCATTGGGGGTAAAAATTGCCAGTAAATAAATAAAGCATACCATTGAAAAAAGTAAACCGCAGCAAGTTTCCACATCATTTTTGGCATGTTACTTATTGCTCCAGCAATTTCAACAAAAGGTTCCGTTGCTCTCTTCCAAAAAGAATTTTCTATTTTCTCTTTTTTAAGTTGGGCAAGCTCCTCATCGCTAGGTGGATTTTCGGGAGTTTTGATTACTGACCAAAGTACTGTTGCCAGAGAAGCAAAAGCACCTAAAAAGAATGAATAATAAACCCATTTGGGTATTGAAGTAACCGCTTCTGTTGTTGTACTAAATAAATCGGTTGCTTCAGCAGGGCTACTAAACCAATCTTGAAATAGAAATAATGAAAAATTTGCAATAGTAATTCCGGCACCAACAAATAAACTTTGCATTTGGAAACCATAAGTTAGTTGATCATCATTCAATTTATCTCCTACAAAAGCTCTATAAGGTTCCATTGCAGTATTATTACCTGCATCTAAAATCCATAATAAACCAACAGCGAACCAAAGACTTGGACTGAATGGGAAAGCAAGTAAACATAAACTAGCTACTATGGCACCAATTAAGAAGAAAGGTCTTCGTCGACCTCCCCATTTTGGCAACCATGTTTTATCTGAAATTGCTCCAATAATTGGTTGAATTAATAATCCTGTTACTGGACCTGCCAAATTTAATAGAGGCAATTCATCGGGTAATGCACCTAGAAATGAAAAAATCGGATTTACAGCTGTTTGCTGTAAGCCAAAGCTAAATTGAATTCCGAAGAATCCAACATTCATATTCCATATTTGCCAAAAAGATAAATTGGGTTTCTTAATTTTCATGCTTAAAAGTAACCTTTTTTTATTTAATTGGTAAATAAACTTCAGCTACCCATTTAAGTTGATCACCACCAAAGTTAGGATTGTTGTAAAATATTTCTACAGGTTTTTTTTCAATTTTAATATTATTTATAGAAGCATAATCCATCAAAGCATACCAAGCCCTATCGGAAGTTATATAATTGCCATTATAAATAGCTTTTAAAACTTTCTTACCTTCAAATCGTTTATATTTAATTAATTCGTGCTGAGGCAACGAATCATTCTTAATTATTGGATAACAAAAATTATAAATAATACTATCCTTATCCATATTCCAATGTGTAATTTCGACAAAGGGCTTACCATTAAGCTCGACATTATTTTTAACAAGAATTGTACTTAATAGGGAGTAATTTAGCATCATACCAGATGCTTTTCCAACTTGAGTACTTTTAATTGAAACATAAGCGCAATAAGTAGATTTTAATTCATCTTTTCCTTTAATGGTTACTTTGAATTTATTAATATGTTGATTAAGTTTTTTATTAAAATCCAATAGAGAATTTTTTATTCTTTTTTCAAAATCTGTATTATTGAATGGAAAGATAATTCTATTCCTTAAACTGTTGTCCACATCTTTTATAGACACTTTTATTTTTGAAGTAGAATCATTAGATCTGATTATATTCCATTTGTAAATGAATGTTGAATCATTAAAGACAATTTTTTGTTTTAATTGATAGATATTTTTTTGTTCTATAATTTTAGAATTATCTAATGACATACTCCATGTTTTTATAGTTTGATTAATAGCCCCCGGAATTGTTTTAGCTTCAATTGCGACTATATAATCATATGGTTTTAAAAACAAATACCAAATTAAACTCCCTAAAACAATAATTGAGATTACATATATAAATTTTTTCATTAATTCTTCTTTCTAACGGAGATTATACAATAGGATTAATAACAATACGTATAAATTTACTGAAATTCGCTGTAGCCATTTTTGTTGTTTTATTTTAAGTCTTTTTTCTTTGAGAAATTAAAATTTGTGAAATTTTCCAATAAAATAATGTACGTTCAGTTAATATTGATTTTGTTTGTACACTCATAAAAAAAGTTTAAATAAGTATTACTATTATTTTATTGACATCATATCAAGATTATTTATAACGAATTTTCCTAAATCTCTTCCTTGTTTAACCCCAATTTCAACAGCTGCTCGATAATGAATTCCACCATACATTCTACTAATTGCAGCTTCATCAGCCGCTTTATTAAAGGAAGAAAAGCTTCTTACAGGTAAACCATAAACTAATTCAGTATCATCATCAAAAGAAAAATTATCCCCAAAAATATCTGTTAAGGCCACAGCTGCTGCCCCTGAAGCTACAGAGTGACCACTTACATATTCTGGAAAAGGTGGAGTTTGCAATACAGGTTTCCAATTATCATCAAAATGTTCGTTTATTAATGTTTCTGGCCTGACTAAATTACTTCGATATTTTTCATCCCAACAGCTTATAAAAGCATCAGCAATCGCAATAGAAGTTTTAGTATAGGCATAAACTGTTTCATCAAAATCTAAATCATTTTTTTTACAGGCTATTTTGCATATACCAATCCAGTGAGCGCCTGGGGTTATCTTTTTAGTAGCAAACATTAAATGACCTCTTGTTACCGAAACATATGGGTTACAATCCCAGAACTGTGCTATTTCAACTTCTTCTGATTCATCTCCTTTCTCTGTAATTTCAACACTAATATCATATACTTCCTTTAATTCTTTGTAAAAATCACTTTCTTTTTCCATTGAAAATGGAGGAGGAGGTATTGGTTTAAATTGAGCAGCAGAATCAATTACAAAAGTTCTGATCTTATTCCAATGAGGTTCTAATCCATCCATATAAGAGGGTGGAGTTGGTTGCCATCTTGATGGATCATCAGAGTTGACAGTAAATTTTGACATGGTTCTTGTTCGTTTATAATTGTCATTATCCATCCAAGAATAAATATGATTAGCCACTGCTAAACCATACTCTTTTGAAGCCATAAACTCAGATTTGTTTTTAAACTCCCAAATTTTATAAAGGCTGTCTCTAAAGGATTCTATTTTCTCTTCTGAAAAAATCAACCGTCTATTTAGATCAATGTGAGCAATCAAAGCAGCCAATGGGTAATTTATTGGTTTAGTATCATCTGCTTTAGGAATGTTAGTTAGTTCACTAACCTGTTCATTTAATGACAAATAATTGCTATTATTTTGAGCGATAATTTCGTAGGCTGCAATACTTGGGTATGCAAAAACTCTACTTGCAACAGGTGGTGAAAAAATATCGTGAACCATAACTTCTCCAACTTTATCAACAGATTTATGAAAGTCATTTGAAGTAATTATAATTGGCTCTTTTTTATTATTGCAAGAAATAAAAAGGGCAAGTGTTATTAAATAGAATAATTGTTTTTTCATCCTTCGAGAATTTATCTTTTAATTGGTTAATTTATAAACTTGAGCCATATCATTATTTATAGTAACTAATAAATATGGTATATTGTTTAAAGTTATAATGTTTAAATGTCTTACTGATTTTTGCATAAAATCCAATCCTATTTTGTGTCCCGAGATTATAGTATCTTCACTTTTTATCAAAGCTCCTGAAAATGAATCAAATCTTCCATGAAATGGTTTTACACCAAAATAATTTCCAGCGACTAATACTTCACTTTTACCATTTTTATCAAAATCATATTTTAAAAAGGCAGTAATAGGAGCAACTTGTAATTCATTCCCAAAAGGAACAAAAGTATACTTACCTTTTTCATTTTTTAAATAACCTGATTGTAATGTGTTTACTTCTAATATGGTTGCTTTATCAATAATATTTTTTTCAAATACTTCTTCAATAGTTTTTCCGGCAAAATCTCGATAGGAAGTGAATTTTTTTCGTAGATTAACCAATTGCTCAGAAAGCTCATCCAACCCTAGTAAAGGATAGTATTTACCATTTTTTTCTGTAACGACTATTGTTTCTGTACTACCATTATCGTCAAAATCGGCATATAACATTTTCAATGGGTATTTTTCGGTAGCATTAAGCTTTGAATTAACACCCCAATTACCTAATAAATAATCCATATTGCCATCTCCATCTATATCAAAGGGGATAATACTTTGCCATAAACCATTTAATTTATTATTTAAAAGTGACACTTCTTTTAAAGTACCATTATCATTTTTGAAAAATTTTGGTGACATCCATTCGCCCACAACAATCAAATCTTTAATTCCATCATTATCAATATCGTCCCAAATGGCATCAGTAATCATTCCGGAAACTTGTAACTTCTTATTTTCTTGAATTGAGAACCTTCCATTATTGTTTATCAAAATGAAAGAATTGGGTGTTTTTCCAAAATCGTTAGAAACTAAATTACTAGCTACAAAAAGATCTAAATCTCCATCGTTATCAATATCATTAGCTTTAATAACAGAAGCATTTTCAAAATATTTAGGAAGCTCAACAATTTTGAAAGTAGAATCTTTCTGAATGTAGTAACTATCTAATAATGGTTTCATCTTATTATAAAAATCAGCACCTCCAGAACCTAGAAACAAGTCATTTTTACCATCATTGTTAAGATCTGCTATTATTGCCGCAACATCTTCTTTAACAGAATCTTTAGCAATTGAATTAATTTTTTTTTCAACAAAAATTGAATCGGTTTGAAGATATATTTTTGAAGGGATATGTTTAGAACCTCCAAAGAAAACATCACTCATATTATCATTGTTAATATCTCCAATCGCGGTTGCTGGACCACGGTCAGATTGCTGATAAGGAATTAACTTTTGTCTATTGAAATCTATATAACCATCCTCTTTATGAGTAAAACTAATACCAAGATTATTTTCAACTTTATTGAATAATATTTTATGTTTTGGCTGAAGAGAATTATAGTTAAACTTCGTAGTTTTTTCAGGAGAAATAATTAAAGATTGATTTGTAGATATATTTTTTAATATCTGAAAAGTTTTATCAGGCCATATAATTTTAATTGAGTCTATCTTTTTTATATTTCCATATCCAAAATGAACCAATGGTTCTGAAGACGCCTGAAATCCTCTTACGGTATAAAGTTCTTTATATTGAAGTTTACCATTATTATATGAGAAAACTTTTGTTCCAATACCAAATTTATTAGGTTTAGGATAATCAAATTTTAGTTTTAAATAATTGGCACTTTTGTTTGTTCTATTAATATATAAAGTAGCAGGATTATTTATACTATTTATTACAAGATCAAGATCCCCATCGTTGTCAAGGTCACCCATTGCCGTAGCTCCAGAAATAAGGGAGTCTTTTTCAATCCAATCTCCAGATTTGTCTTGAAAAATGATGTCATTCGTACCTTTAAAAATATAATTATGTACTTTACCTGATGGCATCATATCAATAGCTTCTTGATCTACTAGTTTCGTGTTACTTATTTTTTTTGCAATTTGTTCGTTTGAAGCAAATTTGATATAATCAAGATCATTAGGCCTTTTAGGTATCCCATTAGAAATAAACAAATCCTGTTCTCCATCTTGGTTGTAATCGGCAAATAGAGCACTCCAACTCCAATCAGTTGCCGCAACTCCACTTAGCAAAGCAGTTTCAGCATAACTTCCATTTTGTTGATTGATATGCAACATATTTCTAGTGAATTGATAATGATACCCATATTTTTCTGTACGTAATTTCAATATCTGTATATTTTCATCTCCTTCAGTGGATTTTAGTATTTTTTCATCTTCAGGTAGCATATCTAAGGATATAATATCAGGCCAACCATCGTGATTTATATCGGCAACATCATTTCCCATTGAAAATCTTGTAGTATGACCAAAATATTTTTTTAAACTTTCTGTAAAAGTACCATCACCATTATTCAAATAATAATAATCGTCTTCATGAAAATCATTACTAACATATATATCTGGATAACCATCCATATTAAAATCTGCAGTTGCAACACCGAGACCATAACCATTAACTCCACCATAGACGCCTGCCTGTTCACTTACATCTGTAAATAGGTTTCCATCATTTCGCATTAATTTATCACCAGTTTGGTAGTTTCTTTTAAAACGAAGATCGGCTCGCCCGAAAGATTCTTGTGTGTGTACAGCATGATTCAATAAATACATATCTAAATCACCGTCAAGATCATAATCAAGAAACAAAGCATTAGAACTATACGATTCAAAATCTAAACCATATTTTTTAGCACTTTCAGTAAAAGTCAAATCTCCATTATTGATGTAAAGCTCATTGTAACCTGTAAACCCATTGATACCAACTACCGCACAAACATAAATATCCAAAAGTCCATCTCCGTTGATATCACCCATAATTGCACCAGTATTCCAGGTACTGTTACCTTCAATATCAGCTTTATTAGTAATATCCTCAAATTGTAAATTACCCTTGTTTAGATATAGTTTATTTTTTACTTGGTTTCCTGAAAAGAAAATATCTGGAAGATTATCATTATTAATATCACCAATAGCAACACCACCACCATTGTAAAAATATAGGTAATCTAGAATATTTAGATCATCTGTTTCTGAAATAGTATTGGTAAAAGAAATTCCTGTTTTATCTGATGAAGGATTCTCAAAAACCTCACCTTTTTTTTGGCTACAACCAATAAACACCACAAAGATTATAATATATTTAAAGTATCTATTCATTGAATGTAAAAATCTTTGGCTTATCATTATTTATAGCAGTTATTATAAATGTTTTACCATTTTTATCTTTAAATTGTTCAATATGTTTTATCTCATTTCTGATAAAGAAACCACTAGTGTCATAATTTTGCCATGTGAAATCCAATTTTCCATTACCTAATAATACACTACCATAGTTAGCATCTAATCTAGAATATTGAGGTTTAAATTCAAAATTATTACCACCCAAAATAATATCTAAATTCCCATCATTATTTACATCGACACAAGTAATTCCACAAACACAGGATAATTGTACCATATATGGAAGCTTTTTAATAGTGAATTTTCCATTTCCTTCATTAATTGCTATAATCGATTCTGAAATTTCAGTTTTTTTTACAATAGTATTCTTTATAACCTCCTCAGGGTATAATTCGTCTATTGATTTTTTTGCATATTCAGAAGCTTTTAGATTCCTTTTCTTTAATGAAACCATTTGACTTGTCAATTCCTTCTTCATATGTACAGGAAAATCCTTACCGTCATAATTGCGGGTAACTATTTGCTCGATAGTTCCATTATTATCAAAATCATTTATCCACATTTTCATAGGGTTCTCTTCAGTAGCTTTATAGGTAGTATTACTACCTTGATTACCAAGAATGAAATCTATATCACCATCATTGTCTAAATCAGCTGCTTCAATATCATTCCACCATCCATTAAGGTTATCTAGATCAGTGGGAAGCTTTGATAATGCTCTTCCAGAATTTTTGTAAACCTTAGGTGTTCCCCATTCAGAAACTGTGATTAGATCTTTCTTATTATCACCATCGACATCAGCCCACGTTGCACTAGTAATCATACCACTATCTTTAAGATCATAAGCCAAACGTTCAGTTGCATCGGTAAACGTTCCATCACCATTATTTTCTAGAAATAGATGTTTAGCATTTACCCCATAAGTTCCTACTACGCTTCTTGAACCTATAAACACATCAAAATCTCCATCATTATCATAATCAAAAGGACTAATAACAGATATATTATTGAATGTGGACGGTAAATTGTATGTAGTCTTCGTAAAAGTGCCATTACTATTGTTTAAATATAAACGAGTTCTATAAGTTTTTTCTTCACCTACTTGGTTACCTCCAGACCCAACCATTAAATCAACATCGCCATCATTATCTGCATCAAAAAAGGCAGCAGCAGTATCTTCAAATCCAGCATCTAATTCCAAATCATTTTGTTGAGTAGCCTTGAGAATTCCATTTCCCTTATTCAAATAAATAGTACCGGCTTGCTTTTTTGCACCACCAATAAAAACATCTTCATTACCATCATGATTGATATCGGCTACAGCCAATGAAGGACCATCTTGTGACAACATTTTAGAAATAAGACCCTCGAAATCAAAATCAGAATAATTATTTTCTTTATGAGTAACTAATTTATTATTTGGTAATTCATTAAGAAGTGTGTTTTTTATTTCTTTTTTGATTGGAATATACATTTCTTTAGCATCCTCTTGTTTAAAATTAAGGAGCTGATTAACTTTAATATTGGTTAATTTTTGTGTTTGATCATTAGGCCAAATAATTCTTAAAGAATCAATTGTTTTAGTTTCTCCCATACCTATTGTCATCACATAATCCATAGATGATTGAAACCCTCTAGAAGGAACAAGTTCCTGTAGTACAATATTATTATCATAATACATTTTTACAGTAGTTCCTATTGCAAAATTATTATTTTTGTCTCCTGTAAATTTTAGTTTAATATAGTTATTGTTTGATATTGTTTCTGCATTGTTTTTATAAACAAAAGCTTGCATATTTACATTGTTGATAACGATGTCTAAATCACCGTCATTATCAAGATCACCATATGAAGCGCCATTGGATAAACTCGGAATTTCAAGCCCCCAATTGTTAGTTTCATTTGTAAAAGTTATATCCTTATTATTTTTATATGCATAATTGGTTTGCATAGCTATAGGCATTTTCTCAATGATGGAATCAATAGATTGTTTTTTACCTGTTAAAGCCATTTTTTGGATAATCTCATTAGCAAAGAAATCAACAAAATCAAGATCAGTAAGATCATGATTAATACCATTTGTTATATAAATGTCTCTAAACCCATCATTATCCATATCAAAGAGAAGACCAGCCCAACTCCAATCTGTTTTAGCTACACCACTATAAAAAGCCACTTCTGAAAAGGTGTTATTACCATTATTTAATTGAAGTGTATTTTGTATGTATTGTTGGTAAAAATCTTTACTTTGTTTTAGTTTAAAAATATTGTATCCTTCAAATTCCATAACAGATTTAACTCTCTGATCTCCCTCTGGTAACATGTCGGTGATGAATACATCTATGTTCCCGTCATTATTTATATCAGCCATATCTATCCCCATGGCTGAAAGGGATAGATGAGATGTCCATTTTTTAATCTCTTCTGTGAATGTACCATCATGATTATTTATATATAAATAATCACGTTCATAGAAATCGTTAGAAACGTAAATATCAGGGTATAGATCACCATTAATATCACTTATCATAACTCCTAATCCAAAACCTATAAGGCTACCATAAATTCCTGATTTTTCACTAACATCAACAAATTTACCTCCATCATTTCGTAACAGCATATCTCCAACACCTTTAAAAATATCTGGTACACCTTCCCAATCTTGGGCTCTAACTTCCCTCTGCTCAGCATAACCTAAACTACTGACAGGTATGTTGCTATTGTTTAGTATATAGGCATCCAAATCCCCATCTTTATCATAATCAAAAAAGGTTGCATGGGTACTAAAACCAGTTTTAGCTAAGTTGTATTCTGCTGCTTTTTCGGTAAAAGTTAGGTCTCCATTATTAATATATAAATCATTATCATGATTATTACCTTCCATGTTTCCTGCATTACTCACATAAATATCTAAAAGGCCATCTTGGTTAATGTCTACCATATTTACTCCTGTAGACCACGGTTTATTACCAGTAACACCAGCGGCTTCAGATACGTCTTCAAACTTAAGGTTACCTTTATTCAAGTATAGTTTATTAGAGCCCATGTTGGCTGTCAAATATATATCCGGGAGGCCGTCGTTATTAATATCTCCAATAGCAACACCACCTCCATTATAAAAGTTTCGATATTTAAATATGTTGAAATTTTTTTGATTTACAACTTCGTTAATGAAATTAATACCTGACTCTTCTGGAGTTAAAAGAGAAAATAATTTCATTTCAGCGTTTTTAGTATTTAAATCATCCTGTTTTTTTGATTCACAAGATAAAAACATGATGGTACTTATTATAAATAATGCTAAGCCTTTAAATAATTTAAATTTCATTTTATTATGGGTGTTCATTAATTCTTAAGAAAATAGGAGTGTTGTTATTAATAGAAACTATTAGGTACTCTTTTCCATTTACTTTTATTTTTTTTATATCTCTAGCAGGACCAGGTATATCAAAAGATGGATTGGTTTTTATAGTAAAAAACCCATTTTGATCATTGAGAAGTATTATACCATGAAAAGCATCTAACCTACCCAATTGAGTACTAATTTCAAAATCATTTCCTGCTATTAATATGTCCTTAAAACCATCCTTATCAAAATCACTCAAATGTAATATTTTAATTGATGATGATTGAGTCAAAAAAGGTAATTTTTTCTTTTTGAATTTCCCATTTTCTATATTTTCAAAATAACAACTAGCCATTTCAAAAACTTGTTTTTTATACGCATTTGTTATTTTTTCTTTAGGGAAAAAATCTAAAAAATTAGCATGAGAGAATTCGGCATAAGAAAGAAATTTTTTGTTCAGCATAGGCAATTGCTTCGTAAGCTCATCTTTTGAAGAAAAGACTGTTTCTTTACCCTGAGAATAATATGTTACAATTTGTTCAATACTACCATTATTATCAAAATCATTTCTATACAATTGCAGCGGCTTTTGTTTTGAAGCTCTCAACCTTGTATTTAAACCCCAATTTCCTACAACAAGATCAATATCACCATCCTTGTCAAAATCTTCAGCTTTTATTGTATTCCACCATCCATGGGAAAAATCAAGATTATTATTAGATTGTAGTTTAAACTGTTTTCCGTCATTAATGAATATTGAAATGGGCATCCAATGGCCTACAACCACCATATCTGGAATCCCATCATAGTTGACATCAACGATCTCTATGTCTTCAATTAGACCAATATTCGAAAATTCAGCAGCTTTTGTTGAACTAATATCTTTAAAGTTGCCACCACCTACATTTTCAAAAAGATAGTTTTTAGCAGTTTTACCAAATTGCTGAGGAAAAGAATTAGCACCTATGACAATATCCTGATCCCCATCAGAATCAAAATCAATTATTCTAACTACAGATGCATTTATTTCAATATTTTTAAACTCATTACTTAAAATAAAGATCCCATTCTCATTGAGGTATAGTCTTGGATTTAATACTGCGCCAGATTTAAATTCATTTCCTCCAGAGACAACAATAAGATCTTGATCTCCATCATTATCAGCATCAAAGAAAAGGTTATCAGTATCTTCATTGATACTATTTTTCTCAAAAGAGTCTTGCTTATAGGTTGTAAAATTTCCAACAGAATCTTGTAGAAATAATTTTCCTGATTGTTTTTTGGCGCCTCCAATAAAAACATCATCCGTTCCATCCATATTGATATCACTCACGGTTATTTTTGGTCCTTCAAACCCTTTAGCGTATGGAATTAATGGCTCACGGTTAAATTCATAAGATGGAAGTTCTAGATGTTTGAATTTAATTAATGAATCAGCATTAGTTAATAAACCATTGTTTTGTGAATTTTTTAAATAAAAATTGTCTGAAGCTTCATAATATTTTAACAGTAAAGTTCTGTTAGATTTAATATTTTTTAATACTTGAAACTTCCCTCCAGGCCAAATTACAGTAATTGAATCAGCTAAAGTGTATTTCCCTAAACCTATAGTTAACTCAGGTGAAACTGCTGATAAATAGCCTCTTGAAATAAAATTTTCATTTGTTATGGTTAAGGAATCTGTATGAACAATAACTTTTGTTCCGATACCGAACCTATTTGTTGCGGAGCCTTCAAATTTAATCTTCAAAAAATTATTTTGATTATTTGTTTCTGATCTGTTCTCTAGAATATATGCTTTTTCATTTACATTATTTACAACAATATCTAGATCACCATCATTATCCAAATCTGCATATATTGCTCCATTGCTAAATGAAGGAATTTTATCAAACCATTGATTCGTATAATTTGAAAAAGAAAGATTAGAATTATTTTTAAAAAAGGAATTGGAAAGTTTTTTTTCAGGTATTTCTTTGGTAAAAGCGAGATCTTCTCTACTCATTCCTTTATTAATTTGTTTCTGAATTTTTTCATTAGCGATATAATTCATAAAATCCATATCATTAGTGGCGCCTTTTATACCATTAGAAATGAAAAGATCTTTATAACCATCATTATCAAGATCAACTATAAGAGGTGCCCAAGACCAGTCAGTTGCAGCAATACCTGAGGAAAATGCTATTTCACTAAATGACGTGCCTCCTCTATTGACATGTAATGTGTTTTGCATATATTGATGACGATAACCATTTTTTATATATTGATCATAAATTTGATTACTATATTCTGAGCCAGATGTTTTATAGGTTTCAATTTTTTCCGGAAGCATATCTAATGAAATAATATCTGTAAACCCATCATTATTTAAATCAGCAATATCGTTACCCATTGAATAATGGGTAGTATGGCCTAATATTGTTTCATTTTTAGAAATAATCTCCTCAAACGTTCCATTTTTTTGATTTACGTAGAGATAATCATTTTCAAAAAAGTCATTACCAACATAAATATCTGGATAACCATCGTTATTGATATCACTTATAGAACAGCCAAGGCCGTAACCTATTTTGCCTTGAAAAATACCAGCTTCTTTTGATACTTCAACAAAATTACCATCTGTATTTTTGAAAAGCTTATCACCTGAAAGACTATCCACTTCAAATCTTTGTTTACCTTTTCCGTAAGTTCTATTTGGAAAAACAGAATGATTTAACAAAAACATATCTAAGTCTCCATCAAGATCGTAATCAAAGAAAGAGCTTTGAGTACTAAAACTTACTATATCTAAATTGTATTTTTTAGCATCTTCTTTAAAAATAGGCGAGCCATCTTCACTAACCCCTTGATTGATAAAAAGCAAATTCTTGCCTTTGATTTTTTGATAATTACCTACTTTAGAAATATAAATATCAAGAAATGTATCATTATTAATATCAACAAGTGTTACTCCGGTAGTCCAACCATCATAATTCTGTATTCCTGCTTTTTCTGTTATATCTTCAAACAGGAAATTTCCTTTATTCAAGTAAAGCTTATCCTGAACTTGATTACCAGTAAAATAGAGATCAATTAAGCCATCATTATTAAAATCTCCTGAAGCAACACCACCACCGTTGTAATAATATAGATAAGTTAAAATATTTAAAGATGGAGTAGGGGTTAATTTGTTACTAAATTGAATTTTTGTATGCTTTTTAAGCTCAAATAATTTATCATTATCCTCACAAGAATATAAATAGAACAAAGCAAAAAGAAAAAATAAAGATTTCTGTTGTTTTATTAACTTTATAATAACCATTGATAATGATAGTTTTGTATTTTAACCCTATAAAAATATTCTTATCTTAAAATATATTGAAGGAATCGCCTTCTAATATAAATTTTTAATAAAACAATATTTGAAATCAGATGAGTAAAATTGTTTCCTCAGCCATTGTTTGAAGAGTAAATCTGACAATTTTGATTAAATTAATTAAAAAAAGCTAACTTAAAATGCTAGCTTTTTTTTATAGTAAACTTCGTAATTATTAAAATCACAGCTAAAATATAATATAAGTTAATACCCTATTGATAATGATAGTTTAAAAAGATTAATGAAAAGTTAAAAAGATTAATAAAAAGTAAATAAACTATGTTGTAAGCTTATTTTTTAGATATTAGTATCAAATGAAAGGAGAAAAAATTAACATAGGAATACTTATAGTATTTATTATTTCTATAATTGGACTAACAATTGTACAATATCAATACTTGCGAATTGGTTTAAATCTAGCTAGAGTACAATTTAATGAAAAAATGGGTTTAATAGTTAACGATATCAAAGATGATTTGCAAGAGCCAAATGAGTTAACTTTTTTAATTGGAAAAGCTATTACAAAAGACGATACTTATTTTAAACTTAGCATAGATAGTGTTCAAGATGCCTCTAGTTATTTTATGTATGATTTTTTAAAAGATAAACTTCTACAACAAGGTTTAAAAACAGGGTTTACTTATTCTTTATACGCTAAAGATTCAACAGATTATTTAAAATCTCCAAACACATTTAATAATAAAGAAGACCTTTTAAGGTACCCTATTCCATTAGAAGGTTATTTGCCATCATTAGTAAAAAAAAGACTTGTATTAGAGCTTCAATTTAAAAATTTGAATAATTATTTTTTATCTCAATTAAATGGATTGACAATACCTAGCATACTTTTTATTGTGTCTATAATTTTTGTATTAACTTGGGTTTTCAAAACTTTTTATTGGCAGAAAAATTTAATTACAATAACTAATGAGTTTATTAATAACCTTACTCATGAGCTAAAAACCCCTGTTTTTTCCATTGGACTAGCATCTAAAATTTTACTTGAGAAAACTAATAATGAAAATATAGATTTAGTTGAAATGATACGTAGTCAAGTTGATAAGCTTAAAAATCAAATTGAAAAAGTTCTGGAACTCGCAAGCCTAGAAGGAAAAAATAATTTTATGGAAAAAAAAGTTATAGATTTTAAACAGGTAATATTAAACTTGATTAATGATTTTGACCAAATATCAAAATTAGAGAATTTTAATTTTATAAGTGAAGTTAAAGGTGATGAGTATATTCTTAATTGTGATTCTTATCATTTAGAAAATGCTATAAATAGTCTTTTAGATAATGCTAAAAAATATTCTAAAGAAAAAGTAAAAATTACACTTTTTGCTTTTAAAGAAGATAATAAATTATTTATTGTAATTAAAGATAATGGAATAGGTATTTCTGAAAAGGATAAAAAAAAGGTTTTTGATAAATATTTCAGAGTATCAAACGGAGATTTACACAACGTTAAGGGATATGGTTTGGGGTTAAATTATGTAAAAAGAATTGTTAAACTACATAAAGGTAAAATAACCCTCAAAAGCGAATTAGGTCGAGGTTCAGAGTTTATTATTAACTTGCCTTTATTTAAAGAATAAAAGAGTTGAAATAATCTATTTTTAATTAGTTATATATCAAGATATTAATATTGATTTAACATATGAATAATAGTAAAAAAATATTATTGGTTGAAGACGATGAATCTTTAGGTTACTTACTCTCAGAGTATCTAAAGATGAAGGGTTTTGATATTTTATGGAAAACAAATAGTAGTACAGTTCTTGAAGCACTGGGTCAGGAATATTTTGATCTGATAATACTGGATGTGATGATGCCCGATATAGATGGTTTTACATTGGCTAGAAGAATTAAACAGCAATTTACCGATATACCCTTTATCTTTTTAACAGCTCGATCATTAAAAATAGATGTTTTAAAAGGATTTGCTTTAGGTGCAGTAGATTATTTAAAAAAGCCAATTGATGAAGAAGAATTAGTTGTAAGACTAAACACACTTTTAAATACTTTATCAACTAATAACACAATTTCAAATAATAAACAAACTGAATTTTTATTAGGTCAATATGTGTTTAGTAAGAATAATTCTCAATTGACTTATATTGATGGTTCTATCAAAAAATTAACATTTCGAGAAAGTCAATTATTACATCTTTTAGTATTAAATGTAAATAAATTATGTTCTCATAAAGAAATACTAAATGGCATTTGGGGGAAAAATGACTTTTTCAGCAAAAAAAGCTTAAATGTTTTTGTCTCACATTTGAGAAAATATTTAGAAAAAGATTCTTGTATCAAAATTGAAAATATCCACAATCAAGGATTTATTTTAAAAATAGAATAAACAGAGCGGTGCTAGATTAAATTTGCAAATTCTACTGAATAACAATACTCTTTTTAAACTCCTGAACAACAGCAAAATACCCCAAGGTAAAATTATTGGTTTGATTTACATTATCAAAATGTTCAATATTATCAATATCTGTCACATTAATTATATTACCTCTTACAGTGGCCACTGGAGTAGCAAATATATCAAGATCAGATTTGCTTTGTTCAATAAGTAAGTTCATATAATTAAAAAAGGCCCTTTCTATACCAAGAACACTTATATCAACCTTTTGGCCTGGCTCTATAACTCTATCATATAAATAAGAAAATTCAAATTCCTTTCCTTGGTAAAAAACATCCTTCTAAGAACAATCCAATTTGATGCATTGGGATGCTTGATAGTAATTTTTGATTGCTTCCATACATTTCCCATTGTTCATTAGTATCGGCAAAAGATATTACCGAACCGATTTACTGGACCAACGAAATCAACTACTAATCGATTCTTTTTATTTGGATGGATTCTCGTAACTCTACCAAAGTAACCAGATAATAGGATTTTGTTCTTTTCATTTATGCAATAATGCCCTTTAGCGTTTATATCATAAAAACTAGCTGAGTTGTCAATATCTAAAGCCGGAGAAAATACTGACCATAAGATACTCTACCGCCCACCAAAAATGCTGCACGATTCTTAACAATGGGACCCTCTAATAGAATTCAACTGGCAATGGTACCAATTCCACCGCTAATTTTAAAATCTTTACTGTTTCCTTCTTTTTGGAATACTTCAAGTACAGAAGAAACACGTCCTCCATGTCGAGAAGGAATACCTCCTTTATAAAGTTTTACGTCTTTAGTTACATCCGGGTTAAATACAGAGAAGAATCCAAATAAATGAGATGAATTGAAAATTATAGCTTCATCGAATAAAATAAGATTTTGATCAACACCACCGTGCTGTACAAAATAAAAATAAGCAGTTTAAAATAATGAGTTCTACTCATAAACTTAAAACTTTCATTAATTTATATGTAATTAGAGATGATTAAATATAAAAAAAACCCTTTATAAAAGGGTTTTTTTATATTTATATTTATTCAGAGAAAAAATTAATATCCTTCATTTTGAGTCAAATTAGGATTTGATAATAATGCATTTGAAGGTATTGGAAACAAGTTTAAATGGTCACTACCAACAGATCCTGGATCTTTAAACTCCCAATCCCTAGTAAATTGACCAAAACGAACCATATCCATTCTTCTAGTAAATTCAACATACATTTCTCTACCCCTTTCATCCAAAAGATCGCTTTCAGAAACATTACCTAAGTCAGAAGCACCTCTTAAAGATCTTAATTCGTTTACCATTGCTGTAGCATCACCACCTTTTCTCAACATAGCTTCTGCTTTCATTAAATGCGCATCAGAATATCTAAAAATAATTTGATGTTCAGTGAAGGGGCCGTTTACTGGGTGATATTTTATAACTCGAATTCCTGTTTTTTCGTCATTACCGGATAAACCAGGAAGACTTTTTGAGAACTCTAGATCTGCACCTGCTCTATCTTTATATTTATTACCATCAGCATCATATTGTTGTCCAATTAAAAAACCGTAACCAATACCATAGTTAGTATTATCTGCATTGGTAGCATCGGGTACCCAACCTCTTCGTTCTTCCTGACCGTCACCCACAAAGTTAGAATTAGGAGCTCCTTCAAAAAGGTCATAAAATTCAGCTAAAGTTGTAAAACCATTCCAACCACCACCTGTTTGATCAGGAACAATTTGATGATAATGTAAACCATTCCATATTCTATTTCCAATTCCTGCACGTAAAAACCAAATGGTTTCATTATCAATATCTTCTTTAAAAAGATCAAAATATCCAGCTTGTAAACCATATCCATCTCCTGAAATTGCATTAACAGCAGTAATTACTCCATCCATATCAGCGGCATCAGCTGACCCTGTTCCTTTGAATACATGAGCATTTAAAAGTAATCTAGCTTTTAAAAAATTGGCAGAAGCTTTAGAAGCTCTGTTTGTTTCAGTACTTGGTCCTGTTGATGGTAAGTCAGCTATAGCATCATTTAAATCTTGTAATACAAAATCAAAAGCTTCTGTTCTTGTCATAACAATAGGATTAACATCTGGACCTTCATCTGGAGCTCTAAAAGGAACCTGACCATATAAATCCATTATATTATACATACTAAAAGCTCTAATAAATTTTGCATCTGCAATTTGTAAAGCAGTAGCATTACTTAAGGGATCAATTATTTCAGTTGCAAGAAATATATTTTGGTTAAACTGATTCCATACCGTAAGCACGTATGCGTGAGATGATGACCAAGTGTGGGCATGTAATGTTCTCCATACACCATTATCTCCCCAGTCTGTTCCTCTTGTTGGAACAAGTTGTTCATCCGTTGTAACTTCATTTAGTGCAAAATAGTTACCTTGATCAGCCAATTGACCATTTAAACTATTATATAAATTAGTAACGGAAGCATCTACATCCTCCACTCCACTAAATCCTCCATCTCCACCTGAACTATGGATAGAGTCTGTTTCTTTAATCTCTAAATTAGTACATGAGATCATAAACAGGGCTGTCATCATAGACAGCAATCCTATTCTTTTTAATTGTTTTTTTATCATTATTTTCATGACTTTTTAATTTTTAAAATGTAATGTTTAATCCTAATGTAAATGTCCTAGGTCTAGGGTATGATGTATAATCAATACCAGCAGTTGGTAAACCATTCAATAAATCCCCTTGAGCAGGATTACTACTTAACTCAGGATCTAAACCACTATAATCAGTAATTAAAAATAAGTTTTGACCTGTTAAATACACTCTAAATGAATTTAAAAAACTATCATCTCTTACAGGTACAGTATAACCAATAGAAGCATTTTGTAAGCGAATAAAATCACCTTTTTCCAAAAATCTCTCTGATACCTCTGCGGCCGCATTACCCGCTTCACCGCTAGTTAACACGTTAGGTGTTACATTACGAGCATTGGCAATAGATCCAGCTGTAAAAAACGCATTGGCTGTATTGTTATAAACATAGAAGCCAGATTGTGCTGTTAAAAATGCTGAAAAATCAAAATTTCTCCAGTTAAGAGTTGTAGAAAGTCCCCAATTGGTTGTTGGAAGAGCACTTTTCCCTCTAAACATTTGACTATCATCAGAAATAGGTTGACCACTTGCATCAAAACCTTCAAAACTTCTTACAAAGTAAGAGAATAATGGTTGATTTTCAGCCAAAATTTGAGAATAGGCTTGTGACAACCCTTGTCCACGAATAGTTCCTGCAGGAATTTGCCCTCCAAAATCTTGTAGTTCATTTTCATTATAAGAAATATTAAATCCTACATTCCAATTAAAATCTTCTTGTTGAATAATATCATAATTTATTGTAAACTCAATTCCTTCATTTAATACTAAAGCATCTAAATTTTGAAAGAAAAAAGGTTGAGGTGAAGGTTGAGCCGCTTCAACACTCAATAATAAATCTCTTGTTTCTGATCTATAAATATCAATACTACCATTTAATCTATCCATGAAAAAACCATAATCAATACCAAATCCATAAGCAGTAGTTTCTTCCCATTTTAGATCAGGATTTGCAAATGATACTGGTGCAAGTCCTGGAGGGTCACCAACAGTTCCCCCATCACTAATTCCAATACCTCCATATCGTTCTCTACGTATAAAATTACCATGACCTAAACCGTCTTGATTACCAGTAATACCCCAACTTAATCTAGCTTTTAAAAGAGAAAATGTATTTCCTCCCATAAAGCTTTCTTCATGAATTTTCCATGCAAAAGCTGCAGAAGGAAAAACACCATATTGGTTATCAGAACCAAAACGAGAAGAGCCGTCAATTCTTACAGTAGCCGTAAATAAATATTTATTTGCTATTGTATAATTACCTCGAGCGAAGAAAGATTGTAATTCATCAGTTTCATCAAATGTATCTGCAACAACAGTTCTAACATTTAAACCACTTGGTGTAGTTAAAAAATCTGTAGATGGATCTGGGAATAGACGATTTACAAATAAACCTCCATCTGCATCCATACCATATTGTTGATACGATCCATCAATAGCTCTTTGAATAGCATTTGCGGATTTTTCCAAATCATTTGCCATTTGATTCATATTGTTTGTATTGTATCCCCAACCTTGAACATTTCTTCCACTTCTATTAAAATCTTGAAAAGAGTAACCAGCAAGTAGATTTAAATGTGAATTATTAAAATCTTTATCCCAATTTAGTGTAAACTCAAATAATTTACTTTCGTTATCAAGATCAGATAAAAAAGCTTCACCATTACCTTCAATACCACTCCCTGCATTTTTAGCTAAACCAGACGTAACAACCTCTCTTGTTGAAGTAGATTTATCATAACCCAAAGTCATTTTGGCGTAAAAATCGGAAGTAATATAATATCTTGCAGAAAAATTCAGTAAAACTCTATTTGTCTCAGAAGTATTCTCTATATATTTCAACATATTTGCAGGGTTTCTTTGTCCTCCAGTATCAAAATCAGGGTCATTTGGCCAAGTAGGATTGGCGGAGTATGCAGCCCCTAAAAGATCTCCTTGAAAACCAGCACTACCACTAATCGCTGGTAGTTCATCATCAACATTTGAAATAGTGGATTGTAATTCTAATTTCAATTTATCATTTAAAAAGTATTGATTAACATTTAAACGACCTGTAATTCTCTGTAAGGAAGAATTTTCCATAATTCCTTGTAGATCTTGATAACCAACCGTAGCTCTAAGTGAGCCAGTTTCATGACTATAAGAATAAGCTAAATTATAATCTTGTGAATAAGAAGTTCTTGTTACAACATCTTGCCAGTCTGTACTTTCTCCATAATTTTGTGCAACAGCATCACCTCCAAATTGGGTTACAGCAGCTAAAAAAGCATCCGGTTTTAAGAGATCATATTCATTTGCAGGAGATGAAACACTACCAGAAGCATTGAATTCAAACCTTCCTCCTTGTCTTCCTTTACCACTTTTAGTCGTTATGATAACTACCCCATTTGCACCTCTAGAACCATAAATAGCGGTAGCAGATGCATCTTTTAAGACACTCATACTTTCAATGTCATTTGGATTTAGAAAGCTAAGCGGATTTTGAGCAGAACTTGAACCAATTCCACTATCTGATGTCTCAGCGGAAGTGTTACTACCTGAAAGAGGTACACCATCTACCACATATAAAGGATCATTATTGGATCTCACAGATGTAGTACCACGAATACGAATTGCCATTCCAGCACCAGGTTCACCACTTGATTGTGTTATTTGAACTCCGGCAACTTTTCCTTGGATAAGTTGTTCTGGGGCAGCAATTGCACCTCCGTTAAAATCTTTAGAAGTAACAGAAGAAACAGCTCCTGTGGCATCTTTTACTGTAGTTGTACCATAACCAATTACAATAACCTCATCTAAAGATTCGGCATCGGTTTGTAATTGTACATTAATAACAGATTGACCATTTACAGAAATTTCTTGGTTCATAAAACCAATAAAACTGAATTCCAAAATAGGATTTGCTTCAGCAATGTCAATTGAATAATTTCCGTCAAAATCTGTGGCTGTACCGTTTGAAGTCCCCTTTACGATAACATTAACTCCAGGCAAAGGACCGTCATCACCTGTTACTGTTCCAGTTACTGTTTGAGAATAAATTATACTTGTCACAAGCATAACACCCACAAACATAAATTGTTTGAGCAATTTGATTTTCATAATTTAAAACGATTAAATTTAAGTTTACTATTTACTATTTGCGAAAAATATAAAAAATATCCTTATTATCACTGATTTTACAAATTTTTTTTACTTTTCACCATTAATTTTTAATAATGTGAATATAATTGAAGTAATTGAACCTAATAAAACAATAAATACGCTTGTGATTTTTGGCGTTTAAAATCAATAATTGAAATTTAATCTTTGATAAATTCCAATATATTGATATTTGTTATTGAATCATGAAAGTCAATTTCTAAAAATTAATACTATTATACAAAATAAATATTAAGAATATTACAAATAACGGGCGAGATTGATCTAAATACTAATATAATTCAGTTAAAAAGGCATACTATTAGGAACTATATATCAATCAAGGTAATTACTATAAGTATCAATACATTTGATAGATATCTTATAATCACTTTTTTACATAGAAAGAGATTAATTGAATACATATAAAATTTTGACCTAGTCTAGTGTTTTCTGGATTGTTTTATAAAATCTAATATTTCTGACTGGGTAAGTTTAGGATTAGCCCCTTCTTTATTTGCAACTAGGGCCCCAACAGCACAGGCTTGTCTCAATGCAAATTCGGGCGGTGTTCTTTTCAACAGTGCACCAATTAGAGTAGCTAAAAAAGAATCACCTGCACCAACAGTATCTACAGCTTTTACCTTAAATCCATTGTTGTTGTATAATTGATTATTAAATAGTAAAAGTGCACCATCTTTTCCTTTGGTTACACATATTTGTTTTACCTGTACATGTTTTGAAAGAAAGTGGATCTGATTAGTAATAGATTCCGAATGGAAATGCAAAGCACTACAAATTTCATTTAACTCATCATCATTACATTTGATAAAATCTGATTTTTTCATTAGATTCAACAATAGTTCCATGCTGTAAAAAGGTGGGCGTAGGTTTACATCAAAAATTTTGAACTCAGCAAATTTCAATAATTTTAATAGGCTGTTCTTTGTGGTATTATCTCTACAAGCTAAGCTTCCAAAAATAAAAGCATCAGAGGATCTTACACTTTCTATTGATGCGCTTGTAGCTTCAATTTTATCCCAGGCAACTGGGCATTTTATTTCATATGAGGCAGAACCTTCACTATCTAAATTAACATTAACACAACCTGTTTTATAAGTATTATCTATTTGAATTAAGGATATATCTAATCCATTTTTACTGATATAATCTAACAGTTCTCTTCCTTTTCGATCAATACCTACTCTACTAATTATATTTGTACTTATGTCAAAAGATTGTAATCTTAAGGCAACATTTAGCGGAGCGCCGCCTATTTTCTTGTATGTTGGAAACACATCCCAAAGCACTTCTCCAAAGCAAGTTACTTTTGGCATAATAAATTGTTATTTAATTAGTTTTTTCTCTAATTCTTCTAAAGTTACACCTTTAGTTTCAGGCATCAAAAAGATTACAAATAGTAGTTGTAAAACCATCATAAATGCGAAAAAACCAAATACAACTCCCGCTCCTATAGTTGAAAATAAAAATGGAATAGAAGAAGGAATAATTGCTGCCAAAATCCAATGTGTTGATGAACCAAATGATTGACCCGAAGCTCTTAAATGATCTGGAAAAATTTCAGAAATGAAGACCCAAATAACAGCCCCTTGACCTATAGCGTGTGAGGCAATAAAAATAAACAAAAAAGCAGGAACAGCCATACCTGTCCATTCTAAAAAGAAAGCCATTGCAACAAGTGATAGTGAAATAATATATCCAATAGAACCAATATACATTAATTTTTTTCGTCCTAGTCTATCAATAAGAGCAACTCCAATTAATGTAAATATAAGATTAGTTACACCAATTCCTATACTGCTTAATAGTGCTGTACTTTCACCAAGACCCGCCTCTTCAAATATACGTGGAGCATAATATAAAAAAGCATTGATGCCAGAAAGTTGATTAAAAAAAGCAATTAAAAAGGCTAAGATTAATGGTAAACGGTATTTTTTCATAAAAATGGATTCTGAAATATTTTTATGTTTATTCTGGCTTTGTTGAATATCTGCAATTACAACTTCTACTGATTGATTAGCGTAAAGCAATTTAATGATGCTTTTTGCCTCTTCCTTTTTCCCTTTTAAAAGAAGCCACCTTGGACTTTTGGGAACCGTCCAAACCATTACGGTATATATAATTGCAGGAATGGCCTCTATGCCTATCATCCATCTCCAAGCATTTTCTCCAACATTTCTCAACAAATAATTAGAAAGAAATGCAATTAAAATTCCAAAAACAATATTAAATTGATATAAAGCAACAAGACGTCCTCTATCTTTTGCAGGAGCTATTTCGGAAACATAAGCCGGTGCCGCTATGGTGGAAGCACCCACGCCCAAACCGCCTAAGAATCTAAAAAAAGCAAAAGTATAAGGATCGTTAACCAATGCAGAACCAATTGCAGATATTGTATATAAAACCCCTATTAATATTAGTGTATTCTTTCTTCCTATTCTATTTGTAGGAATACCTCCAAAAACAGCTCCAATTACAGTTCCCCATAGAGCCATGGCCATTACAACAGCCCCATGAAACACATCAGAAGAACCCCATAAAACTTGTAGTTTTTTATCGGCACCTGAAATTACTACAGTATCAAATCCAAAAAGAAAGCCAGCTAATGCAACTACTAAAGACCAAAGAAATACTTTATTCATCATTCCAAATCGATTTAATATGGTTTAATTTAAAATTTTCAATTCTAACTTTTTCTTTGGAAGATATTTGTAATTTATTATAAAATTCAGTTGGAAATATTTGTTCTGTCATTACATATTTTCCTTGATCAATGAATATTTCAACAGATGACCAATCTAATATTATTCTAATGTCAACAACTTTATCACATAAATAATATGGTAATATATGTATATGTTTTGCAAACTGCTCTTCAAAATCTTTAATTCCAGAATTTTTTCTATCTAATATCATTTCTTTTTTTGAGGAATCAATTTCAAAAATTAGGATTTCTTTCTTATTATTTTCTAGTTCTATACGTATTCCCTTTGACAAATTTAAGTCAAATCTAATTTCAGCCTGATTGAAATTGGTATGTTCTAGTTTAAAACCATCTTTTAAATAGATATAATCTTTTTCTAGTATCTGCCTAATTTGTTTGTCGAAAGACGTAATCAAAACATTTCTTAAAAATACAGTATTGTTTTCTTTGGTTAGTGACAATTCTCTTGGTAAAGTCATCGCACCTCTCCATGTTTTTGTTGGTGTTTTTTGGCCATATAACCAATTGCTCATCCAACCCATTAATATACGTTTATTATTTGGTTCATTGTTATATGTAATTGCTGCATAATTATCAGATCCAAGGTCGATCCATTTAATATCTTCATGTTCAACTGTAAACCTTTTCCCATCAAAATTTCCAATAAAATATTGAGTTCCTGAACCTCCGTTCGGAGCTCCTGGATTTATACTAATTAAAAGAACCCATTTTTCTTCATTTGTATTGCTGATTTTTAATTTAAACAGATCAGGACATTCCCAAACACCACCATGGGCTCCAAACTCTTTACCAAAATCACTTAGATATTTCCAGTTTTTCAAGTTGGAAGAATTGAAAAATTTTACATGATCTCCAGCTACTAAAGCCATAACCCATTGATTAGTTTCATTATGAAAAAATACTTTAGGATCTCTAAAATCTTTTATTCCAGTATTTTCTATAACAGGGTTATTTGCATATTTTATCCAGGTATTTCCTTTATCTAAACTAAAAGCAATTCCTTGAGTTTGATAATTATTTGTTCCAGAACGTTCTAAATTAATTGAATGATAAGTAAAAACAGCAACTAAAGGAGGATTCTTTTTTGAACCAAATTCAGTACTATTGTTTATGTCTACAACAGTACTTCCAGAAAAAATATAACCATGTTTATCAGGAAATAGAGCTATTGGTTTGTGTTTCCAATTAATAAGGTCTATACTAATTGCATGGCCCCAATGCATTGGTCCCCAAATAATATCATCAGGATAATATTGATAAAATAAATGGTAATAACCATCATAATATACTAGACCATTAGGGTCATTCATCCAATTTTTTTGAGGTGTAAAATGAAATTGAGGCCTAAACTGCTCACAATAATCTATCATAACTATTTCAATTTACCGAAAACAAATGACTTTTTGTTATTTATATGCACCTTCAATTCTAACGATAATACTAATTTGAATATTTATCAAATACCTCTTCCATTTCTTCTAGAGTTTTCCCTTTAGTTTCAGGGATATATTTCCATACAAAAATAATGGTTAAAGCGATAAATACTGAGAATAAAAAATAGGGTAAGGAATTATTCCATATACCACCATCTACTTTTAATTTATTCACATCACTTTCAACAATCATTGGAAAGGATTGTGATACTACATAATTGGCTAACCATTGTGCGGCAACCGCGACAGACATAGCTGCGCTTCTTATTTTATTAGGGAAAATTTCAGATAACATAACCCAAACTACCGGTCCCATAGACATTGCAAAGGATGCAATAAATATTAAAACACCAATCAAACTGATAATTCCTTCACTTTTTGAAATAGTTGGTAAACCTGCAGAATTGATCTGAGAATAATCACTAAAATATAAAGTGAAACCCATCATTAAAAAACCTATTAGCATCCCTACACTGCCTATATATAATAGGGGTTTTCTCCCAAGTTTATCTACAGTAAACATAGCAACAAAAGTGAAGATTAAATTTACAGTGGCTAATAAAACTTGTTGTTGTAAAATATCATCTGATCCAAACCCTAATGCCTGTTCAAATATATCAGCTCCATAATACAAAACTGCATTGATACCTGTAAACTGTTGTAATACAGATAAGATAGTTCCTATTAAAACTATAGTCAACATGGGTTTTACATAAATAGAAGCCTTAGTTTGTTTTTTATCACTAATTAAAGATTCTTTTATTTCTTTGAATTCTACCTGAGCAAGTTCCTGGCCATGAATTTTTTGTAAAACTAACAAAGCCTCTTCTTCTCGGTTCTTAATCATTAGCCATCTCGGACTTTTTGGAACATAAAAAAGTAATATAAAAAATAATAAAGCTGGGATTAATTCGGACCAGAACATATATCGCCATCCAACATTAATATTTTGCTCTTCGGTTAAATTCCCTCCGATAAAATAAGTTGCCAAGAACACTATAAAAAAACCAATTACGACAGCCAATTGATAATAGGAAACTAAATTTCCTCTTTTATCAGCTGGAGCAATTTCAGCAATATACATAGGAGCATTCATGGAAGCAATACCAATAGCAATTCCACCAATTATTCTAAATATTACTAAAAATGTTGTAGTTTCTGGTATAAATTCCGGCATTCCAGAACCCCATGCTGATATTGCAAATAGAATTGAAGCTATAATCAATGAATTTTTTCGTCCAATGGCTTTACTTAAAACCCCAGAACTTAAAGCTCCTACCAAGGCACCAAGCAAAGCACTGCTTACAATAAAACCTTTTATAGCCCCAGTAAGTTCAAAATATTTTGAAAAATAGAATTGGGTTCCATTAATTACTCCGGTATCATATCCAAATAATAATCCACCTAAAGTAATAATCAATGTAATTTTAAAAATATAATTTTTTCGCATGATGATATAATGTTTTTTTTGATTCTAAATATACAATAAAAAGGTTACCCATTTAGAAAGCCTTAGTATAGAATTAAAATATCATAAATTTATATCATTTTCAAATTATTAATTTCTTGTTGGGTAAGATGTCTCCATACGCCACGGGATAAATTCTTTTTGGTAAGTCCGGCAAATATTACACGATCTAATTTGGTTACTTTATAGCCAAAATGTTCAAAAATTCGACGTACAATTCGATTTCTACCAGAGTGGATTTCTATTCCAATTTCATGTTTTGGCTTATTTTCGATATAAGAAACCTTGTCAACAAAAACCATTTTACCATCTAACACAAAATTTTCAGATATTTTTTGTAAATCACCCATAGACAACTTTTTGTCTAAAGTAACATGGTATAATTTTTTTACTTGATGTTTTGGATGTGTAAGTTTTTTAGCCATTTCTCCATCATTAGTAAATAATAATAAACCCGTAGTTAATCTATCTAATCTACCAACTGGATAAATACGTTCTTTAGCGGCGGTTTGTATCAACTCCATAACTGTTTTTCTACCTCTTTCATCATCCATGGTAGTGATATAATTCTTAGGTTTATTCAACAATACATACCTTTTGGATTCGGGTGAAATTAAAGCTCCATCAAAACGGACTTCATCATCTAGTTTTACTTTAAAACCCATTTCGGTTATAATTTTACCATTTACAGTAGCGCTACCAGTTTTGATAAAAGTATCTGCTTCTCGACGTGAACAAATACCTGAATTTGCTATGTATTTGTTTAATCGAATTTCATCTGAATCACTTGTTTTGGGTGTTGTAGAAGGCTTCTTTTTGAAATGTTTAATTTTTTCAGGGTGAGGTCGAAAGTTTTTATCCTTTGATTTTCCGTAAGGTTTTTTTGAGTTATTAGAAGGAGAATTCCCTTTTTTAGATTGGTTGTTTGTCGAACTTGTTTGTCGTCCTCGCGACGAGTTGCTTTTTGAAGTCATTATTAATTTTTTTGCAAAAGTAATAAATCAATTCAATATCAAAGTGTTAAAGCAAATTTAAATTCGAGCATTTAAAATTCTTTGAATAATTACAGAAGTATCAATCAATATTAAACTCAAAACACCAATGATAATGATTAACTTGATAATATTATGTAAAATAACATAGTCTTTTTTAGAATTGGCTTTCCACAATAAATAAAGAAATAGTACAAATACAAATCCAACAAAATAAAAATAATACTTCATCAAACCTATTTCAGGATATTTCCATAAAAAATAGATTGGATCTAACGTAAAAATAACAAGAATGGCAATTAATAATTTAGTAAAATATTCACCATATTTTACAGGAATTGTCTGATAATTCTGTACAAGATCACCTTTAATATTTTCTAGATCTTTAGTCAACTCTCTTATCATGAGTACAAAAAATAAAAAGGCAGCATGGGTAAAAATGATGTTTGAAAAATTTTTGTAATAAATAAAGATTGCAAAAAATGGTAAGATGGCTAATATAGACGCAGAGAATAAACCAGTTAATGGATATTTTTTGAGCTTATGGGAATACAACCAAATTAAAAAAATATAAACAGAAAAAAACAATGCCGCTCTCCATGAAACTAAAAAAGCAAATAATACACCTACAAAGTTTAGTAAAAAGTAGATGTTAAGTTTCGTTTTTTGTCCAACAATACTATCAATCTTTGACTTTATAGGTTTGTTAATTTTATCTTTTTTACTGTCGTAGAAATTATTAATGATATATCCAGCCGCAATTGTGCATACGGTAGCTAATACAAGAAAGTAGAGATCTAAATTGAATAGAATTTCTTTAAGTGATTTTTCAGGCGAAAAGATAAAAATTGCCGCAAGGTATTGGGCTAAAACAATAATAGCAATATTATAACCTCTTACAACAGAAAGTAAACTCAAAAACTTAAAAAGAAAAGAATACTTTTTAGGTTTTTTAGGCGTGTTTTTTTCAGCCATTTTGAGTAAATCCATGTTTTAAAGTGCAGATTTTAAAACCGGTAAACCAATTCTAATTTATGATTTTTTAATGTTTTTTTTGCTTTTTCAAAATCTTGAGCAAATCCTAAAATATAACCACCACCTCCTGATCCACAAAGTTTTAGATAATAATCGTTAGTTTCAATCCCTTCTTGCCAGAGTTGATGAAAACTATTTGGGATCATCGGCTTAAAGTGTTTTAAAACAACTTTAGATAAGTTTTTTACATTTTTAAACAAGGATTTTGGATTCGCTTGTAAAAAATCATCAATACATGCATCTGTATAGCGAGCAAAATCTTGATCAATCATTTTTCTAAAACCCTCATTTTTCATCTTATTCATAAAAATATTAACCATAGGTTGTGTTTCACCGACCATTTTAGAATCTAATAAGAAAACAGCCCCTTTTCCATTTTTTTGTGATGGGATACCTGTCGCTTCAATGTTGTTTTTAGAATTTATTAAAATAGGTAGACTTAAATAGGAATTTAAAGGATCAAGGCCTGAACTTTTCCCATGAAAAAAAGATTCCATTTGAGAGAAGATAGTTTTCAGGTTTAATAATTTATCCCGAGTTAGATTTTCGAGAACCGTAATTTTATTATTTGCATATTTATCGTAGATAGCAGCTACTAAGGCCCCTGAACTACCAACACCATATCCTTGAGGAATACTTGAATCAAAGTTCAAACCTCTTTCAGTATCTTTTTTGAATTCATCTAACCTAAGATCTAAACCATTAGTATCAGATTTTAAATATGTATAAAAATTAAATAATTTTTGATTGGATAATTTTTCTTTTTCATTCAAATCAGAAGAAATTTTTAATGCCCCCTGAAAAGAATTATATGGTATTGCCAAGCCTTTTGAATCTTTTATAATACCATATTCTCCGAAAAGTAAAATTTTGGCGTAAAATAAAGGTCCTTTCATATGATGTTCTTTTATCTAGATAACAATTTGGGTACAAATATAATAGAAATTAATTTGTAGCTTTTCATTAAACGCTAATAACTTTAAAATCTTATTTAAGGACAACATATTTATGGTGTTTCGACAGTTCCATCATAATAATGAACTTTCCAAATATCAACTTTGCGGTCAAAGACATAGTTGCCTTCTTCTTTTATTTTTCCGTTTTCATAAAACATCTTCCAAAGACCTTCCTTTTCACCTTTTTCAAAACTTCCGCTTTCTTTCATTTTTCCATTTTCAAAATACTCTTTCCAGCCTCCATCCATTTTTCCGTTTTTATAGGCAGTCTCATTTTTTAAAGTACCATTTTCAAAATAGACCTTTCTGTCACCAAACAAAACGCCATTTTTGTAATTTACTTCTTGAAACACATTTCCATTTTCATAGTACCACTTTACTAACCCATGATAAACTTCATTATTTTGTTCTAATGAAAGCCCTTCCATTTGTATTGCCCCAGAAATATAGTAATCTGTAAACCAATAACCATTGTCTTTTTGAATACAATGACATCTAAAATAACTAGCCTTACTTTTTGATGTTTCTTTCCAGTTGCTGTCATACCAAATGGTATCTTTTTGAGCATAAGAAAACAATATAGAAAAGCACAAAATAATCGTAAGGAAGAATGAGGATTTTTTCATAATTAGAGATTTAAATTGAACAAGTATTTTTTAAGCAACAATTAAGTTGAATTAAAAAAATATCTTTTGATTCGTTATTCTCTAATATAAAAATTGAATCGGATAACACTTTCTATAAAAGCCTAGCACCAGTTCCGACACTATCACAAATGTACTGATTATTTTGGCAAAAATCTAGTAAGTTAGTAGTAATAAAAGTATTGACTTTTTCTTTTTCTTTCTCAGGAAAAAGAATATGAACATTTGCACCGGCATCTAAAGTAAAGCAAAGGTTAGAATTAGTTTTTTTTCTGTATTCCCATATTTTTTCTATGATTTTTAATGTATTCGGTTTCATTAAAATAAAATATGGATTGGAAGTCATCATCATTGCATGAAGTGTTAATGCTTCACTTTCTATCATATGTACAAAGGCATCTAGATCACCATTTTTAAGAATATCACTTAGTTTGGAAATATTATTATTTGCCTGATCAAATCGTTGTTGAGAAAATGGATGATCATGCATTAAATTATGACCAATCGTGCTTGAAACTTGTTTTTCACCCTTATCAACCAAAAGAATAGTATCTTGATAATTATTAAAGTTTTTATGAATTTTAAATGGAAACTTAATTCCGTAAAGATTTGAACTGTTTGGCACCTCCTTATGCTCACCCCAAACAACCACTTCTCCTTCTATACTTCTTGCTGCACTTCCAGAACCTAATCTGGATAAAAAGGAAGCTTTTTTATTAAAGAATTCCTCACTTATACTTGGGTTTATTTTTTTTTCAATACTCATTAAGCATAGAGCTAAAGCACTAAATCCACTTGCCGAAGAAGCTATTCCGCTACTATGTGGAAAAGAATTTTCAGTTTTTATAACAAAATCATAATCTGTAATAAAGGGGATATATTTTTCAACCCTCTTAAAAAAATGGATGATTTTTGGTTTAAAATCCTCATTGATTTTCTCTTCAAAAACAACCTTGACACTGTATTCATTTGAAGGAGTTATCTTTTTTGAATACTCTAAAGTGGTAGTTGTATGGCAATTACTCAAAGTAAAGCTAATGGATGTGTTTTTAGGTATTTGTGGTTCACTCTTACCCCAATATTTTACTAAAGCAATATTACTCGGACTTTGCCAAGAATAATTACCATTTACAATTTTTGAAGTATCTGTATTTTTGAGAATGAAATCTTGTTCGGTCAAAATAATAATTTTTGCTCAAAGATAATCTTTAATGGTATAAGGGTTTAAAATATTTGATTTTAATAGGACAGTTTTGAGGATTCATAAAAAAGCAAATTACATCACGAACTTAAAACCTAGTATCTCCTTTAAGACCAACAAGAAAAGCTCCATCAAACCCACTTTCTTTAAGAAGTATTGCATAACTCCTAGCTTCATCTGAAGTTTTAAATTTACCAGCAAAATACCTGTTATATCCATCATTATAATGATGATTGAATAAATTGGTCATTTTGTCAAATTTATTCGATTGTACATTATTTTTAAATGCTCCAATTTGAACGGTATATGTTATAGTAGTATTATTAGAATCAAAATTATAGTTGATATAAACCCCTGAATTAGCTACAGATACTTTTGATTTATAACCGTCTGACAATAGTCTGTTATAAGTTTTGATAGTAATATTTTCTGGTGTATTTGTAAAATTGAACTGTGATCTTCGGTTTAATTGGTGTTGAAATTCGGTACAACTTTTTTCATCAAAACAGTTTTCGGCTAGTTGTTCTTCACCAAATCCATTTCCTGAAATTCTATCGAAAGATATGCCTTTGTTCAGAAGGTATTGAATGGTTGAATTAGCCCGTTTATTTGATAATTTTATGTTATAAGAATTTTTACCACGGCTATCAGTGTGTGATCCCACATTCATCTTCATATCAGGATATTCATTCATAATGTTAACTATTCTATCTAATTCATGTTTGGCATCAGGTCTAATGTTAAATTTATCAAAATTAAAATAAATAGTATTTATTTTAATTGAATTACTTCCGCTAGCTATTATAGAGTCATCCGAAGATAAGTTCATAGCAACATCAATTGTTTTATCATTTAAATCATTCAAAGAACTCAACTCAATCTCTTTATCTGCATACCCTTTTGAAGAGACAACAACCTTATAATCTTCATAATAAAGATGATCAAAACGAAACGATGCATCGTCTTTATTCGCTGTAACGGATTGTAAAATAGTTCCATTTTCATCTAATAAAACAACGGTAGCACCGGGTAATAATTTCTGATTATTGGTATCTTTAACGACCCCTGAGATAGAATTACCGAAATTTTTATTTGTATTAGCAATCATTGAAGTATCAGAAGATAAATTCATAGCAACTTCAATTGTTTTATCACCTAAATCATTCAAAGAATTCAACTCAATCTCCTTATCGGCATATCCATTTGAAGAGACAACAATCGTATAAGCTTCATTATAGGCATGATCAAAGCTAAACGATGCATCGTCTTTATTTGCTGTAACGGATTGCAAAATAGTTCCATTTTCATCTAATAAAACAACGGTAGCACCGGGTAATAATTTCTGATTATTGGTGTCTTTAACGACCCCAGATATAAATTTATTAGAGTCATTGTTTGCATCAGCAAGCATTGAATCATTATCAGATTGATTCATAGCAACATCAATTGGGTTAATACCTAAATCATTCAAAGAATTTAACTCAATCTCTTTATTGGCATACCCTTTTGAAGACACAACAACCTTATAATCTTCCTTATAAGGATGATCAAAGCTAAACGAGCCATCACTACTAGCAACAACAGTCTCAATTACGTTTCCATTTTCATCGAGCAGATTGACTTTAGCCCCCGGTAATAATTTCTGATTATTGATATCTTTAACAACACCTGAGATAGAATTACCAGAATTTTTATTTGCACCAGCTATAATTGAACCATCCTCAGAATGATTCATGGCAACTTCAATCGGGCTTAGACCTAAATCATTTAAAGAATTTAATTCAATCTCTTTATCGGCATACCCATTTGAAGATACAACAATAGTGTAGGAATCATCATAGGCATGATCAAAACTAAAAGAGGCATCCTCTTTACTAGCTACAACAGATTGTAAAACATTTCCATTTTCATCGAGTAGGACAACAGTAGCACCGGGTAATAATTTTTGATTATAGGTATCTTTAACAACCCCAGAGATAAATTTATTAGAGTCATTATTTGCAGCAGCTATAATTGAACTAGCAGGAGTTAAGTTCATAGATATTTCAAGTGGAGCTAAATCTAAATCATTTAAGGTTTTTATTTCTATAATTTTAGGAAGATACCCTTCTAATGAACCTATAAGTTTATACGTACCATTACAAGGTTGTTCAAAACTAAATGATGCGTCATTTAGTTTTGAAATAAAAGAATTTAGCTCATTACCTTGTTCATCAAATAATTCAATAAGAACCCCAGGCAATATTTCATTTGTATTTATATCTTTAACAACCCCAGAGATTGCTTGTTGGCATTCAATATATATTGGAGGCGATACAGTAAAACTATAAATATCATCATCTCCTTTACCACCATCTCTATTCGAAGAGAAATACCCTTTATCTTTTGAGTCATCAATGATATAAGAAAAATCATCTTTATTACTATTAACAGGAGTTTCTAAATTTATAGGTTCAGAAACTGTATTATCAAATATTTTACTTGCAAATACATCTAATTCACCTTTACCTGGATGTCCATTTGAAGAAAAATATAAGATATTATCATCACTAATAAATGGAAACATTTCGCGTTCTGATGTGTTGATTTTAGAACCTAAATTACGTGGCTCACTATAGGTGCCATCTTCATACACATCAACCACAAAAATATCCGTTTTTCCCATTGATCCAGGTCGGTCAGAAACAAAATACAATTTTGTATCATCTATATTTAAAGCAGGGTGACCAGTAGAAAAGTAATTACTATTGAATGGCAACATTTTTAAATTTGACCAATCGCCATTTTTGTTTATAGTAGCTTTAAATATTTGGATATTATTTGTTCCTGAAGAATCTGTTCTGTATTTTTTCTTAATATAATTATTGGCACTAAAATAAACAGTTTTCTTATCCTTAGTAAAGGAAACCACACCTTCATTATATTTAGAATTAATATCTCCGGGCATTTTTTGCTTATTAATAATTTCACCATTCTCATTAATTTCACCGACAAATAAATCTAAATATGGCTGGTTATTATTATTATCCCAAACGGAATTGTCCATTGTAGATATTCCTTTTTTTGGAGCTGCAAAAACGACTTTACCCTTTCCAAAAAAGGCTGTTCCAAAATCAGACGATCGAGTATTTGTCTTAACGTTTTCTACTGTATACTCGCCAGGTGTATTTTGAGCATATAAAACAATAGAAATAAATAATAAAAATAAAGTTATTTGATTTTTCATTTATACAAATTTTTCATCGAGAAATATGAATATAAATTTAAATAAAGATTTACAACGAAATATTGATTAATTATGAAGGTTATAAAATATTTATTAAAAAAAATAACCCACATTATCAGTGAGTTAACTCATTTTTATTTTATTTTGTTTATAAAACAATTCGGGCTAATGTAAAACAAGCATTAATTAAAAATGTAGAATAGAATTGCTTTTAGCATTAAAATATAGAATCAACTATAAATAATTTGTACATAACTGTATTCAAAGCTATTATCGAAATAAGATTTAAATTAAATATTATTAAATCGTAGTATTACATCATTTTTATAGCTTCTACTAATTGGAATTGCTTTTTTATTCACTTCAACAAATTCATTAGTAAAAGATTCAATTTTATTTATCGAAACGATATAAGACCTATGAATTCTTATAAAATCATTCTTTGGGAGTTTTGCTTCAATACTTGTAATTGTTTCTCTGGTAATAATATTTTTCTCAACAAGATGAAACTTTAAATAATCACCAATACTTTCGATATAATGGATAGTATCAAAATTAACTTTAACCATTTTTCTGTCTGAACGAACAAAAATAAAATCACTTTTATCGTTTAGTAATTCTTTATTTTCATCTGTATTTATTGAAATACCTTCATCTAAAAACTTGTTTACAGCTTGTAATAATCTTTCAAAAGAAATTGGTTTTAGCAGATAATCTACCGCTTTTAGATCAAACCCATCAATAGCATATTCTCTATATGCAGTAGTAAAAATTATTTTAATGTTTTTATTAATTGATTTTGCAAAAGACAAACCGGATATTTCGGGCATATTGATATCTAAAAAAATGATATCTATTTTATGGGAATTGATAACATTAAAGGCTTCAATTGCATTTTTACAAGAAGCAATAACTGTAAATGTCTCTATTTTTTGTAAATGATTTTCTAAAATTTCACGAGCAATAGGTTCATCGTCAACAATAATACAATGAATAGTTTTAGACATTTTTTTGGTTGTTTAAATTTGAAATATTTAGATTAACAATGTACATGTTATCGCTATTGTTAATTTGTAATTCATGATTATTTTTATACAATAAATTTAATCTTTTTTTAATATTCTCAAGTCCAATACCTTCTTTATTTGATTTTACACCATCATTTAAATAGGTATTGTTAATCTCGAATTGTAATTGATCTTCAACTAAATGAACTTTAATATTTACCTTTAAATACCCATCAATCAAACTACCATGCTTGAACGCATTTTCAACAAAGGGCATTAGTAACATTGGGGCAATTTGTACATAATCGGGAATATCTTCTGACTTAAAAGACACAACCAATGTGTCTTGAAAACGTATCTTTTCTAAATCGATATATTCTTTAATATGTAAAATCTCTTCTTTCAAACTTACCTGAGGTTTATTAACCTGATAAAGAATATAGTCTAATAGATTGGAAAGTTTTAAGATAATGTCAGGTGTATCTTTTGATTGTTTTAAAGCGAATCCGTAAATTGTATTTAAGGTGTTGAATAAAAAATGTGGGTGGATTTGTTTTTTTAAATAGTTTAATTCTTGACTTTTAATTTGTAACTGAGTTTCTAAAATTTTATTTTGAAGCTCCTTATTTTCGGTTTGGGTTTTAAAATTATGATTTAATAAACTTATAAAACTCACAATAAAGACAACCAGATAGACCAATATTAATATAAAAACATAATTTCTACTCATGGGTGGCATATTTTTTACTTCCATATCAGATAGAAATATAAAGCTTCCCAAAATTGCCACTATAATTAAATAGGTTGAAAAAACTAAAGTGTAGGCACTGTATAAAGCGAAGAGTATATATTTTTTGGTAAGTAAAAATTTTGGAATCAAATAATACACAACAAAATAAGAGGTAATCATCGTTACCGGTAATAAAAAACTAGAAAACCAAGTTACATAATTAGTATTATTTGAATTATAGCTAAAAAAATAAACAAAGAAAAACCAAATGCTTATCCAAAACAGTAGATGGATAAGTATAAAACTTGAGTTATTTAATTTTGATAAATTCATTATTCAAATATGGCTAATTATTTTTAGTTGGCACTTTTTAATAGACTAATTACCATTTTAATAATCTTTTTTACACTAAAAGGTAAGTAAAATGCAATTTATCCTCTAAATTGGCTAAATAACCGAAACAACTATTCATTCATCGCAAATTAATCTATGGAGACTATTGTAGCATTACTTTTGAAGTAGTTTAACTTTAAATCTAAATATTATGTTTGTAAGACTTTTAAATGATGGAGGGCCAGCTTTTATGTATCCTCTTTTAATTATTTTAATTTTAGTATTAATCTTAATTGTAAAGGGGTTTCTAAAAAAAGAATCCGTAGAAAAAACAATTAAATTAATTAGTTCAATAACTTTATTTGCTTTGGTTTGGGGGTTTTTAGGCCATATTATTGGTTTAATTGGTGCATTTGATGCAATTGAAGCTGTTGGAGAAGTTTCACAAGGTGTTATGGCAGCAGGAATAAAAATAAGCCTGATAGTACCTGTATTTGGTTCTTTTATTTTTTTAGTAGGAAGATTAGGAATTATTATATTGACTTGGATGCAAAAAGATTAAGTATTAAAAAATGTCAAAATTTAAGATATTCATTTCAATAAAGAAATGAATATCTTTGAATAAAAATTAATGGATAGAAAAATAAAATTGATTTGGGATTTTAGAGGTCCAGACGCATTAGAAATTGCAAAACACCATTGTGTACATTTGATTGAGTTTTCTGAAAAAGAAAATCTAACACATCATGAGGTTTCTACGAGTGAAATTTCTGAAATGTATAGTACCGCATATATAACAGTTGATGAAAAAGATATGATTATTTTTAGAGATGCCTTAAAACCACACAGAGGAGAAGTTGCTAAATGATTAATTTTTTATTTAAATAGTTTATCGTATATTTGCGATATACAATGAAATATTAAAATGAAAAGAACAACATCAGATTTTCAGTATTCAAAAGAAACAGAGGAATTGGCAAATTTGGCAAAAGCTTTAAGTCACCCCGCAAGAATAATTATATTAAAGCATTTAAGTAAACAAAACGCATGTTATACAGGTGATTTAATTGAAATTTTACCTTTAGCACAAGCAACAGTTTCTCAACATATTAAAGCACTTAAAGATGTAGGGTTGATAACAGGAGAAGTAAATCCACCCAAAGTGAAATACTGTATCAATCAAAAGAAATGGGAGGAAGCAAAAAAATTGTTTGAAATTATTTTTGAGCAAAATTTTAAAAAATTCAAATGTTGTTAAAAAAAGAAAATAGAAAAGATGAAAACGATTAAAGTATTAGGACCTGGTTGTTTAAACTGTAGAACTACCGAATTGTTAATTGAAAAAGTAGCAAATGAGCAAAATATTGATGTTGAAATTATTAAAATTGACGACATCGAAAAAATTATGGAATATGATGTAATGAGTACACCTGCAGTAGTAATTGACGAAAAAGTCATTATCAAGGGGCGAGTACCCAGCGTAGATGAGATCAAAAATATTATTGGGTCAAAGGATGAAGATTGTTGTAATGACCTTAACGACTCATGTTGCACTCCTACTAAAGATAAGGATACTTCAACGTCTTGTTGTTCATAATAAATTGATAAAGAATGTTTAATTGGTTAAAAAAAATTGCCGATTGGCTGGTATTCGGAATTTTTGATTTAGAAAAAGGAAGCCATTTGGGTGAGGCTCTTAATTTCTTTATTTACGATTCCATAAAAATTTTATTATTACTGGTTTTTATAGTTTTTTTAATGGGAATAATTAATAGTTATTTTCCTGTTGAAAGGGTAAGAAATTATTTATCTAGCCGTAAAATGTATGGCTTTGAATTTTTATCTGCAAGCATGTTTGGTATAGTAACACCTTTTTGTTCTTGTTCATCCGTACCATTATTTATAGGGTTTGTAAAAGGAGGGATTCCTTTAGGCGTAACCTTTTCATTTTTGGTAACATCTCCTCTGGTTAATGAAGTTGCCATTGGTTTATTTTTGGGACTTTTTGGAGTTAAAGTAACAGTAATTTATGTCATTAGCGGAATTTTATTAGGAACAATTTCAGGAATGATTTTGCAGAAATTAAAACTTGAAAGATACCTTACACCTTGGGTTCAAAAAGTATTAGAAAATGCCGAAAGAGATCAAAATATTTTTGCGCAAGACGGACAAAATTTTAAAGACAGGCTACCTGTAATTTGGAATGAAGTATTAAAAATATTAAAAGGCGTTATACCTTATGTAATTGTTGGAATTGGAATTGGAGCCTTAATGCATGGTTATATTCCTGATGGTTTTTTTGAAGAATATTTAAGTAAAGACAACCTCTTTGCTGTACCATTAGCTACAATTCTATCTGTTCCAATGTATTCAAGTGCCTCGGGAATTTTACCCGTAGTGCAAGTATTGGTAAGTAAAGGAGTTTCATTAGGAACTGCAATTGCTTTTATGATGGGTGTGGTTGGTTTGTCGTTACCAGAAGCAATGCTACTAAAAAAAGTAATGAGCTTAAAATTAATTACTATATTTTTTGGAGTAGTAACTTTATGTATTATTATTTCAGGATATATTTTTAATATCATTTTATGATACACGAAGTCCAAATAAATAAAATGCAAAGAAAAGATTGGGATTCTGTATCTAAAATCTATAAAGAAGGTATAGAAACAGGTCTTGCAACTTTTGAAAAAGAGATTCCATCATGGGGAAAATGGGACAAAAATCATTTAAAATCTTGTAGATTGATTGCAACTTTAAATCATAAAATTATTGGTTGGGCAGCACTTTCAGCCGTTTCATCTAGATGTGTTTATGGTGGAGTTGCTGAAGTAAGTGTTTATGTGGCAAAAAAAGAATGGGGCAATAAAGTAGGTAAAAGATTGATGTTAGCTTTAATAAATGAGAGTGAAAAAGAAGGGTTGTGGACATTACAGTCAGGAGTATTTTCTAATAATTTATCTAGTATTGAATTACATAAAAATGTAGGTTTTAGAGTGATTGGTTTACGAGAAAAAATTGGACAATTAGATGGAGAATGGAAAGATAATGTCTTAATGGAAAGAAGAAGTAAAATAATAGGAGTATAATACTCTGAATAAGAATTAAAAAGTCATTTAAAGAGGTGGATAACAAACCTGAAATAAGCGTATATCGACGATAAACAAATAATAATAACGAATAAAATATAACTATGAAACTTAATGATTTTATTAAAACCTTAGAACAAAATTTGGATAAAGGGTTGAAATTTGAATATGCCCCAGGCGAATTTGCCGGAGCAAATTATCATTTAACTGAAATTAAAAATGTACAGTTTGATACTACAGATTGTGGAGGTAAAACTAATTTTTGGAAAGAAACACATTTTCAAATATGGGAAAACCCAATTGAAATAGATAAAACTGAATTTATGAAAACCGATAAAATACTTGCAATATTGAAAAAAGTTGATGGTATAAAATCGCTGTTGCTTGATACCGAATTAAAAATTGAATATGGTAATGTGAATTTTCCAACCTCGGTAATGCCAATTGAAGATGTTCAAATTTATGAGAACAAATTAATTGTAAGCCTTTTTTCAGAAGCAACTAGGTGTAAAGCAAATGATGTTTGTGGTATTAGCGTTGAAACTGAGGAAACAAGTTGTAGTGAAACTACTAAATGCTGTTAAAACTATTTTTTTTAATAGTTTCATTTAGTAATCCAACATGAAAAATGATTAAACTGTTGAAAATAATAGTGTACTTTTATAAAGTAAATACAAGTCAAAATTAATCATACTCTTTTTATGAATATTGATAATAAATTTAATTCACTTCCATTAACCAAATCAAACCCAAAAACTCTAGAATCAGTATTTGGAACAGCCGATGTTATTCCAATGTGGGTGGCAGATATGGAATTTGAAATTGCTAAACCAATTCAAGAAGCTTTAATCAAGAGAATTTCTAATTCAGGACTTGCTTACGAATACAAACCAGATTCTTTTTTTGAAGCACAAAGAAAATGGTACAAAAAAAAGTATCAAATTGATTTAGTAAAAGAGCAAGTTATATATAGCCCAACTATTACAACAACCATCGCCGTGCTTTTAGAGAATTTCACTAACGAAAGCGATGGAGTTATAATTCAGCCGCCTGTTTTTATGGAATTCAGAGATGTAATCAGAAAAACCGGAAGACGGATTATTAAAAATCCATTAAAGTTGGTGGACAATCATTATGAAATAGATTTTGAAGATCTAGAAGAGAAAGCTAGAATAGAAAGCAACAAAGTTCTAATTCTTTGTAATCCACATAATCCTGTTGGAAGAGTTTGGACAAAAGAGGAACTGAATAAAATTATTTCAATTTGTAAAAAAAATGATGTTTTGCTCATTTCAGATGAGATCCATAAAGACATCATTCTTTTTAATAACCAATTTACATCTGTATTTTCATTCGCGGATACATATGATAAAATTGTTGTTGTAACTTCTGAAGCAAAAACATTCAATCTTCCTTCTATCTCTGATTCTATAGCAATAATTTCTAATGAGAACATTCGTAAATCCGTAAAGAAAATTTTTACTACATACAATTTAGGAAGAACAAATGCTTTGACTAGAGTTGCTTTAGAAACAGCTTATATTAAAGGAGATCTTTGGTTAAGAGATTTGATACAAAAAATTGAAGAAAATGTTAATGTAATAGAGCAGGAACTAACAAATAGTAAATCTAAAATAAAGCTGATTCCACCTGAAGGAACTTATCAAGTATGGTTAGATTTTAGAGATGTTTTTGATGATTCAAAACAGATGTTTGATTTTATGACAAATAATTCAAAAGTTGGAATGAATGCCGGTCATTGGTATGGTAGAGAAGGAGCGCTATTTATGCGAATGAATATAGCCACTTCAACAAATAAAGTTTTGAATTCTGTTCAAAGTATACTTGAAGCAGAACAAAAATATTTACTCCAAAAATAAAATTCTATTCATGAAAACAAGATTAAAATTTTTAGACCGATATTTAACTTTATGGATTTTTTTGGCCATGGCAATTGGAGTATTTCTTGGGGTTATATTTCCAAATATGATAGAAATCAACGAAAAATTATCTGTTGGAACAACCAATATTCCATTAGCAATCGGTTTGATATTAATGATGTATCCACCATTGGCAAAAGTGGATTATAGTTTGCTGCCAAAAGTATTTCAAGATAAAAAATTGATGTCACTTTCTCTATTTTTAAATTGGATTATTGGCCCGATATTGATGTTTATTTTGGCAATAATTTTTTTAAAGGATTATCCTGGTTATATGACAGGATTAATCCTTATAGGTATTGCCAGATGTATTGCCATGGTAATTGTTTGGAATGATCTTGCAGGAGGAAGCAGAGAATATGGGGCTACATTAATAGCTTTAAATAGTATTTTCCAAGTGTTTACATATAGTTTTTTTGCCTGGTTATTTATCACAGTTTTACCACCGTATTTTGGGATAAAAGGTTATGATGTAGATATTTCAATTTGGGATGTTTCTAAAAGTGTTCTAATCTATTTAGGAATACCATTTGCAGCAGGATATTTAAGCAGAAAATACCTGGTTAAAGCGAAAGGAATTGATTGGTATAACCGAAAATTTATTCCGTTTATTTCTCCAATAACATTAATTGCCCTTTTAGCAACCATTGTTTTGATGTTTAGCTTAAAAGGTGAAATGATTATGGAATTACCTATGGATGTTGTTAGAATTGCAATTCCATTAACCATTTACTTTGCATTGATGTTTTTTGTTAGTTTTTTTATTGCCAAGAAAATGGGAGTTGATTATAAACGAAATGCTTCGGTTGCTTTTACCGCAACCGGAAATAATTTTGAATTGGCAATTGCGGTTGCCATAGCAGTTTTTGGAATTAATTCTCCTCAAGCTTTTGCTGGAGTTATCGGGCCGTTAATTGAAGTTCCGGTATTGATAGGCTTGGTTAATGTGGCGCTGTATTTTAAAAAGAAGTATTATTAAATTTTTTTATGGATGTGAATTTACCCAGACTTCTCCATCCTCAAAATATTCCTTTTTCCAAATAGGAACCGTTTCTTTGAGAGTATCAATGGCGAATTGGCAGGCATCAAAAGCTGCTTTTCTATGTGCAGAAGAAACGGCAATAATAACAGGAATATCACCTATTTTTAATTTTCCAATGGCATGATGAATAGCGATTTTTAAAATTGAAAATCTATTCAAAGCTTCGTTGGAAATTTTCTCAATTTCTTTAATTGCCATCGGCTCATAAGCCGAAAATTCTAATTGAGTTACAGTTTTGTTTTGAGTGTTGTTTCTAACTGTTCCAACAAATAAAGCAATTCCTCCACAAGAATCATCACGTACAAAATTGTTACAATCTTGTAAAACCAATTTATCTGAAGTTAATTTTATAGATATATTTTTATTCATTTTAAATACATTCTTAGTAGATTAAAACTATCCTCCACTAACTGGAGGTATTACTGCTATCACATCACCTTCCTTTAATAGATACTCATTAGTAACATATTCTTCATTTACAGCAAAAGCATAATTTTCAATGTCTTTCAAACCTGAATATTTTTCTAATAGAAAATTTTGAAATTTATCAATTGTCATCCCTTTAGATAATTCAAATTCAATGGACCCATTATTAACAATATCTCTAGTTATTCCAAAAAACAAAGTTTTAATTTTCACTTTTTTTATTTTTAACAAACTTACTTAAAGCATTTAACCAAAGCAAGAAAAAAAATTCAGTATTTCTAGAATAGGAATCATATTTAATCCTAAATAAAAGCTTACCATTATTAACCGCCAACGTAACTATTGTTACAGCTAATGTAAACGTTTTTTTTATTTTTGATTTATTAACTAAAATTATTTCGAACCTTAAGCTAATTATTCTTCCATTTTTTTTGATTATCTTTAGGTCTTACTAACATTTTTTGAATAACTTAAAACATGAAGTACGGATTTATTATTGATAATCGAAAATGTATCGGTTGTCATGCTTGTACTACTGCTTGTAAAAGTGAACACGATGTTCCAGTTGGGGTCAACCGAACTTATGTTAAGCAGGTAGAAAAAGGGGAATTCCCAAACACTAGAAGAATTTTTTCAGTAATGAGATGTAATCACTGTACAGATGCACCATGTGTAGAAATCTGTCCGGTAGAAGCCCTACACACTAGAGAAGATGGCATAGTTGATTTTGATAACAATCGATGCATTGGTTGTAAATCATGTATGCAAGCATGTCCTTACGATGCTTTATACATCGACCCAGATAATAAGACAGCAGCTAAATGTAATTATTGTGCACATCGTGTTGAAGTAGGTAGAGCGCCAGCTTGTGTTGAAGTTTGTCCTGAACATGCAATTATTGCTGGTGATATGGAGAACCCTAATACTGAAATTGCGGCTTTATTAGCTCGTGAACAAGTGATGGTTCGTAAACCTGAAAAAGGAACTAATCCGAACTTGTTTTATATTGATGGGGATTATCAATCGTTAAACCCAGAATCTACTCCAAAATCAGAAATTTCACTTTGGGGATCTCAAGCAAGAGGTGTTGGTCATTATGCTAAGGCTGCAGAGAAAATGATGCATAGCAATGATGATGTAAATTTATTGCAAATGACTATTGATAATGAAATGGAATCTGCTTATGCGGATGATACTGCTGAAGACCCTAATTATATTGATGTACTTAACGGAAAGGCAAGAAGGGTATATGATACCCCAGATAAAGGAATCCTTTGGGGATGGGAGGTTTCTGCATATGTTTTAACAAAAGCAATTGCAGCAGGTGCATTTTTAATACCTTTTATTGCACTGATCTTAGGATATGAAGTGTCTGACAGTTCAAAATTATGGTCTGCTGGAATTTCATTAGTATTTTTAGGATTAACAGGATTGTTTTTGGTGATGGATTTAGACAGACCAGATCGTTTTTTAAATGTATTATTACGACCACAATGGAATTCATGGCTGGTAAAAGGAGGTTATACGATTTCAATATTTGGACTTTTAGTAACCATATGGGGAGCAGCTACTCTATTCAATTGGAATATTCCTGAAATGCCATTATTATGGATAACAGCATTCTTTGCAATTGTTCTAGCAATTTATACAGCATTTTTATTTGCACAAGCTAAAGGGAGAGATTTTTGGCAAAGTCCTTCATTAGTATTTCATATGTTAGTACATAGTATTATGGCTGGTGTAGCAATATTTGGTTTAGTTTTATTACTGACGGGTTACGAAGATTGGATGGTTATTTTAAGAAAAACAATGATTGCCGCAATACTTGTTAATCTATTTATTTTATTAATTGAATTAACCATAACGCATCCTACGACATCTGCAAAAACAGTAGTAAAAATGATTGTTAAAGGAAGGTATAAAACCATGTTTTGGATTGGTGTTGTTCTTTTAGGAAACATTGTACCTCTAGTTCTTTTATTATCGGTACCAAATAATATTACAATAGTATTAATTGCCATATTAGTATTAATTGGAATCTATGATACAGAAAAAATATGGGTGGAAGCTCCTCAAAGAGTTCCTCTTGCTTAATTAATTTTGATAAATAACACATTCCACTATTGTGGAAAAGACAATTGAATAAACAATAATTATGGGTTACAAAAAGCCATCATTTATAGAAGGAATAGCAGAAAAAATAGGAATAATTCCTAACCTTCATAAAGAAAATTATCAAGAATTTGACGGTGATATGCGTCAATTTTCAGATGAAGAAGTTGCACAGATGTATGAGAATTTTCCACCACCTGAAAAATGGGATAGCTGGGAAGAATTCGATCCTAAAGTTTGGCCTAGAAAAGAAAAGAAAACCTATCAAATTGTTCCAACTACTTGTTTTAATTGCGAGAGTGCGTGTGGTTTAACAGCGTTTATTGATAAAGAAACACAAGAGGTTAAAAAGTTTGAAGGAAACCCATATCATCCAGGAAGTAGAGGCCGTAATTGCGCAAAAGGTCCGGCTACAATTAACCAAGTAACAGATCCTGACAGAATTCTATATCCGCTTAAGCGGAAAGGAAAACGTGGGGATGGTGAATGGGAAAGAATCTCATGGGATGAAGCATTAGACACTATCTCAGCAAGAATTAGAAAAGCAATACTAGAAGAAAGACATAACGAAATAGCTTACCATGTTGGTAGGCCAGGAGCCGAAGGATTTATGAATTGGATATTGCCTTCTTGGGGAATAGATGGGCATAATTCACATACTAATATTTGTTCTTCTGGAGCTAGATTTGGTTATAATTTATGGTATGGTTATGATAGACCATCACCCGACCATGCAGAGGCGAAATTTATTTTATTGATTTCTGCTCATTTAGAATCTGGTCATTATTTTAATCCGCATGCTCAAAGAATTATTGAAGGGAAAATGAAGGGAGCTAAGTTAGCTACAATGGATCCAAGATTATCTAATACAGCCTCTATGAGTGATTATTGGATGCCGTCTTATCCTGGAACTGAAGCAGCAGTTTTATTAGCAATGGCTTTAATAATTTTAAAAGAAGGACTTTATAATAGAGATTATTTAGAGAATTGGACAAATTGGCAAGAGTATTTAAAAGCTCGTCATGCAGATAAAGAAATAACTTTTGAAAATTATATTGCTGCAATGATTGACGAGTATAAAGAATTTACTCCAGAATTTGCAGAAGAAGAATCGGGTGTAAAAGCGGAAATGATTCGTGAAATTGCAGTTAAAATTGGTGAAGCTGGAGAACGTTTTGCATCTCATAACTGGCGTAGCGCTGGAGCATCTAATTTAGGTGGTTGGGCTGTAGCCAGATGTTTGCATTTTTTAACGGTTTTAACAGGTGCTGTTGGAGCAAAAGGGGGAACATCCCCAAATTCTTGGAATAAATTCAAGCCAACCGTTCCAAACCCACCAAAACCACAAAAACAATGGAATCAATTACATTTTCCAAAAGAATACCCTTTAGCATTCTTTGAAATGAGTCAATTATTACCACATTTCTTAAAAGAGGGAAGAGGTAAAATGGATGTCTATTTTTCAAGAGTATTTAATCCAGTATGGACTTATCCTGACGGATTTACTTGGATGGAAATGTTTATGGATGAAAGTAAATTTGGATTACATGCAGCATTGACTCCAACTTGGAATGAAACCGCATTTTTTGCAGATTTTGTTTTACCAATGGGATTAGCTTCTGAAAGGCATGATATTAATTCTTATGCAACACATGGTGGAACTTGGATTGCTTTCCGTCAACCTGTTTTACGAGAAGCAGCAAGAAGAAATGGCAAACAAGTTGAATATACATATGAATCAAACCCAGGCGAAGTTTGGGAAGAAGATGAGTTTTGGATTGAATTGTCATGGAGAATTGATCCTGACGGAAGTATGGGAATTAAAAAGCATTTTGAATCCCCAAATAGACCAGGAGAAAAGATCACAATAGAAGAATATTATCAATATGTCTTTGAGCGCGTAAAAGGCTTGCCTGAAACTGCTAAGAAAGAAGGATTGACCGAATTTCAATACATGGCAAAATATGGAGCTTTTGAAATTGAAAAAGGAGAGTCGTATAAAAAGAATGAAAATCCATTATCAAAAGATGATCTAAAAGGAACTGAAGTTGATAAGAAAAATGGAGTTATTCGTAAAAATGGAAAAGACATTGGGGTAATGGTAAATGGTAAAGCCGTAGTTGGTTTTCCAACACCATCGCGTAAAAATGAATTCTATTCTCAAACTATGGTGGATTGGAAATGGCCAGAATATGCTACACCTACGTATATCAAGAGCCATATTCACAATGATGTTTTAGATAAATCTAAAGGAGAATATGTTTTAGTTCCAACATTTAGATTGCCAACTTTGATCCACTCACGTTCAGGAAACGCTAAATGGCTCGTTGAAATTTCAAATAGGAACCCAATATGGATGCACCCAGAAGATGCCGCAAAATGGGGCTTTAAAACAGGTGATTTGGTAAAAATGAATACTGATATAGGTTATTTCATTGATAAAGTTTGGGTTACACAATCTATGAAACCTGGCGTAGTAGCTTGTTCACATCATATTGGAAGATGGAGAAGAGAACAAGATAAAACAGGAAACCGATGGGCAACTAATACTGTAAATATTGATAATAGTGAAAAAGGAAAATGGAAAATGAGTACGAAATCTGGTATCAAACCATTTGAATCTAATGATAAGGATTCTAAACGAATTTTCTGGAAAGACGGTGGAGTTCATCAAAATATTACTCATGCGGTTCATCCTGATCCAATAAGTGGAATGCATACTTGGCACCAAAGAGTACGTATTGAAAAACCAGGGTCGAATGATAGCTATGGTGATATTTTTGTTGATACCGACAAATCTCACGAAATTTATAAAGAGTGGTTAGCTATGACTCGACCGGCACCGGGACCAAATGGTGAATTACGACCACTTTGGTTTAAACGAGCTTTTAAACCAGATGAATCTACGTATTATTTAGATAAAGACAAAAAGTAAAATTAAAATTCCGTTTGTTCAAACAAGCGGAATTTTCTATATATAGAAATACTTCTTATTAAAATGTTGCAAAGAATATTCCCTTTTTTAGCATGGCTTCCATTAGCAAAAAAATCTTGGAAAGATGACTTAATAGCAGGTATTACGGGAACAATCATTGTTATACCTCAAGCAGTTGCTTTTGCAATGATTGCTGGATTACCTCCGGTTTACGGATTTTATACAGCAATGATCACTCCAATAATTGCAGCGTTATTTGGTTCATCGTATCATTTAATTTCAGGGCCAACAACAGCGATATCAATAGTTGTATTTGCTACAATTAGTAAATTTGTTGATCCTACAAACGATATTGAATCTTATATAGGTTTAACTTTAGTTTTAACTTTTATGGCTGGGGTTATTCAGCTCGCTATGGGTTTGGCAAAAATGGGTAAGCTGGTAAATTTTGTTTCTCATTCAGTTATTATAGGTTTTACGGCAGGGGCAGGAATATTAATTGGCTTTAAACAACTAAAACATGTATTTGGTTTAGAAGTACCTCAAGGAAGTTCATTTTATGGTATTATAAAATACATTATAAGTAATATTTCAGAAACTAATTGGTATGTTTTTACTGTAGCAATTGGGACAATGATAATAGCAATAATAATTAAAGAATTTATAAAACCATTGTCAAGATACTATATGCTGATTGCTATGATTTTGGGAAGCGTTTTAGCTATATTGTTAGGAGGAGAAACGAATGGGGTAGAAACGGTAGGCAAAATACCTTCCAATCTCCCACCTTTTAGAGTTCCAGAAATAAATTTAGAAAATGTTAGAAACCTGAGTTCTGGTGCAATGACATTAGCTCTTTTAGGATTAATTGAAGCTGTGGCAATTGCGCGATCAATTTCATTAGCTTCTCATCAACGAATTGATGCGAATCAAGAATTTAAAGGTCAAGGACTGTCAAATATAATTGCTAGTTTCTTTTCAAGTTATATGGGTTCTGGTTCGTTTACTCGTTCAGGAGTTAATTATCAGGCAGGTGCCAAAACACCAATGTCGGCTATTTTTGCTGCCATCTTTTTGATGATAGTATTGTTATTATTTTCTAGTTATGCTTCATACTTACCTAAGGCAGCAATGGGGGGAATTATTTTATTGGTGGGTTATAATTTAATTGATTTTCACCATATCAAACAAGTAGTTAAGAGTAGTGGAAGAGAAATTATTGTTTTAGGAATAACATTATTTGGAACGTTATTTTTTGAACTAGAAACGGCACTATTTTCCGGAATTGCCTTATCACTTTTCTTTTACCTAGAAAAAACTGCCAAACCAAATATTGCAATTTTAGGGTCGTCAAAAACACATAGATTTGTTAATGTAATTCGAGACACAGAAATAAAAACATGTCCGCAATTAAAGATTATTAGAATTGATGGATCTATATATTTTGGAGCGTTAGAAGTAGTTGATGAATTTTTTAATACTCTATTTGAAAAAGAAGATCCAAAAAATGTTTTGATTATAGCAAATGGGATTAATTTTATTGACTTGGCAGGAGCAACATGGTTAACTCATGAGGTACTAAAATGGCAGGAAAGAGGAGGGGGAATATATTTTAGCGGATTAAAAATTGTTAGTCAGCAAATATTAAAAAAAGGTGGATTTAGAGATGAAATTGGTGAAGAAAACTTTTTTCATGACAAAAAGGAAGCGATACAAAGTATTTATAAGAAATTAGACATGAAAGTATGTCAAGACTGTACCTCTAGAATATTTCACGAATGTGATGATTAAATCTCAAGTAAAGATTAATTAAAAAATGCAATTAAAAAATCATTTACCAATATTAGATTGGTTACCTAATTACCAAAAATCGTGGTTTAAAGGTGATTTATTTGCTGGTATCACTATTGGTGTAATGTTAATTCCACAAGGAATTGCATATGCAATTATTGCTGGTCTGCCGCCTATTTATGGTTTATATACGGCAATGATTCCGCAAATTGTTTATGCTTTTTTAGGTACTTCTCGTCAATTGGCAGTAGGCCCAGCTGCCATGGATTCCTTAATTGTGGCATCGGGAGTCGGAGCTTTGGCAGCAATCGGTTCAGAACACTTTATAGTACTTGCCGTTTTATTAGCTTTTATGGTAGGATTTTTTCAAATATTATTTGGAATTTTTAGATTGGGTTTTCTAGTAAATTTTTTATCAAAACCAGTGATAAGCGGATTTACATCTGGCTCGGCAATTATTATTGCCATTAATCAATTTGGTAATTTATTGGGAATTGATATTAGTAGAAGTAATCATTTTCATAAGATTATTGCGGATATTTTTTCAAACCTAAAAAATATACATTGGCAATCTTTTCTTTTGGGAGGTATGGCAATTCTCATTTTATTCTTAATTAAAAAATATCTTAAAAAAATTCCAGCTTCTCTTGTTGTTGTAGTAATTGGAATTGCTGTAGTTTATTTTTTAAATTTGAGTCACTATGGTGTAATTACTTTAGGCGAAATACCACAAGGTTTACCAAGTTTTAAAATACCTGTTTTTGATCAGAATTTTCTTAGCGAACTATCTGGTCTAGCAATTACTTTAGCTTTAATTGGTTTTATGGAGGCAATATCAGTAGCAAAATCAATAGAAATAAAACATAGTAGCTATAAAGTAATTCCTAATAAAGAATTAATAGCGATAGGGTTTAGTAATGTTGTAGGTTCATTTTTTCAAACGTATCCAGCAACTGCAGGTTTTGCTCGAACAGCTATTAATGATCAATCTGGTGCAAAAACACCATTAGCTTCTTTGATTGCTGCGTTAGTTGTTGCTCTAAGTTTATTGTTTTTAACACCAACATTTTATTATTTACCTAAAACAATTTTAGCTGCGATAATTATAGTTGCTGCAATTGGTTTGCTAGATTTTACAATGCCCAAAAAACTATCGTATTATAATTTAAGAGATTTAATTATCCTTAATGTTACCTTGTTAATTACAATTTTTATAGGAATAAAGGAAGGAATTTTAGCAGGGATCATATTATCGATAGTAATGTTAATTTATAAGTCTACTAAACCACATATTGCTATTTTAGGCAATGTACCTAATACACACTATTATCGAAATATTGAAAGATTTGATGATGTTGTAATTCATGATGAAATTCTAATTATACGATTTGACGCGCAACTTCATTTTGCAAATACAACCTATTTTAAAGATAAGTTACAAGAATTTTGTAACTTTAAGGGCGAAAAGCTTAAGTTGATAATAATTGATGGTGAAAGTTTAAACGCTTTAGACAGTAGTGCAATTTACGCGCTTGATGAAATTTTAGATTATTTTAACGACAAAAGTATTGCAGTAGCCTTTACAGGATTAAAAGGCCCTGTTAGAGATACCCTTACAAAATCTGGTCTTATGGATAAAATTGGGTATGACCATTGTTTTATGAGTATTCAGGAAGGGGTAGATTGTTTTGAAAAAATGTGTTTAGAATTACCAAAAGATAATAATTACCAAGAATATATTAAACAAGTAAATAGATAAAACCTTATGAACCAAGTAACAACAGTTACAATCATTTTGTAATTGATTTGTTATTTTTGAAAAAACACTAAAAAATTTAACTAAAAAATCAAAGAAGTATGAAAGTAGAACAATTATTTACAGGATGTCTGGCAGAAATGGCTTATTATATTGAATCAAATGGAGAAGCAGCAATTATTGATCCTTTGAGAGAAACAGAGCCTTATATAAGAATGGCTGAAGCCGATAAGGCTCAAATTAAATACATTTTCTTAACCCATTTTCATGCAGATTTTGTTTCCGGGCAGTATGATTTAGCTCAGAAAACAGGAGCTAAAATTGTATTTGGACCAAATGCAGAGGCAGAATATGATATTTATAATGGTAAAGACGGTGAAGATTTTCCTCTTGGAAATGGTAAAATAACTTTATTGCATACACCAGGTCATACTATGGAATCATCATCCTATTTAATTACAGACGAAAAAGGTAACACACCTTATATTTGTACAGGAGATGCCCTCTTTATAGGTGATGTAGGAAGACCTGATTTAGCTGTTAAATCCGGAACTATTACAGAAGCTGATTTAGCAGGATTTTTATTTGACTCTTTGCGTAATAAAATCATGCCATTACCAGATGATATTATAGTATATCCAAATCATGGTGCAGGATCTGCTTGTGGTAAAAACATGAGTTCAGAAACTTTTGACACTTTAGGCAACCAAAAGAAAACAAATTATGCACTTCGTGCTGATATGACAAAAGAAGAGTTTATTGATGAGGTTACCACTGGTTTAAAGCCACCTCCACAATATTTCCCAAATAATGTGAGAATGAACAAATCTATCAATATTAGTATAGATGAAGTATTGCACAAAGGAACAACACCGTTGGATGCTGCTACATTTCACGAAATGAGTCAGCAAAAAGATATTTTAGTTGTTGATACTCGTTCAAAAGAAACATATACAGAAGAAGGAACTGTACCAGGAGCTTGGTATATTGGTTTAGATGGTAGTTTTGCTCCATGGGTTGGTGCTTTAATTACTGATATTAGTCAAAAAATAATTTTTATTGCTGAAGATGAAACTAGAGTGAATGAAATTGCTACACGTTTTTCAAGAGTAGGTTATGACAATACCTTAGGGTATTTATTTGGAGGAATCAAGAATTGGGTAGACCATGGTTTTGAGGTAGACAAAATTGGTAGTATTTCTGCACAAAAATTCACAGATAGATTGGCAGAAGGAAGCATGGAAAAAGTGTTAGATGTAAGAAAAGAATCTGAGTATTTATCAGAGCATGTTGTAGGAGTTGAGAATTTTCCGCTAGATTTTATAAATTCTAACTTTGCTGAAATAGATTCAGAAAAAGAATACGTTTTACATTGTGCAACAGGATATCGTTCGTTAGTTGCTGCATCAATTTTTAAAGCAAATGGTGTTGATAATGTAACGGATGTAAGAGGTGGCTTTACGGACCTAAAAGAAACAAAAGCTCCGTTAACAGAGTATGTTTGTCCTACTACATTGTTATAATTGAAAATTATTGAATTATAAAAAGGGAGTGTTTTACTCCCTTTTTTTGTTTAGTTTTGTATACCTAAAAGAAAATCTAATAAAAAATGAAGTCAGAATTATTAAAAATATCAGTTGTATTAATTTTCAGTATTAGCTTTTTAAGTTGTGCTCAAAGTACAAAACAAAATAATGAAACTGAAACAATGGAAGCTGTTCAAAAAAGAGTTGTTTCTTTAATTTCACCTGAAGAATTGAATAAAATTACAGACGAAATTCAATTAATTGATGTTAGAACACCTAAAGAGTTTGCAGAAGGTCATTTAAGCAATGCCGTAAATATCAATTTTTATGATTCAAATTTCATGGAAGAAATGAGCAAATTGGACAAGAATAAAGATCTTTATATTTATTGTAGAAGTGGTGGAAGAAGTGGAAAAGCGGCAAAAAAATTAAAATCACAAGGGTTTTTAAAAATTTATGATCTGGAAGGAGGAATCCTTAATTGGAATCAAAGCAAAATGAAAGTTGTAAAATAATTAAAATTTAATATTATGTATAAATTATCCCTATTATTCATTTCTATACTAGTTTTAAGCAGTTGTTCTAAATCATTATCAAAAAAAGAAGTTGAACAATATACCATTAAGGGTAAAGAAATAGCCGAGGCTACAGCAAAAAAGCTAGGTGGCACTTTGGTAGAAAAAATGAAAGACGGTGGGGTAAAAGAAGCTGTACCTTTTTGTAATACTAAGGCCATACCACTTACAGAAGAGATGTCAGTAAAATTTGATGCTAATATAAAAAGAACATCAAACCTTTTAAGAAATGAATCAAACAAACCAAATGAAGAGGAAGTTTTAATTTTAAATAATTATTCTAAATTATTTGCTGAAAACAAACCTATGAAACCTGTTGTTGAATTGGATGAATCTGGCGCCCCACATTTTTATGCACCTATTATTTTACAAAAAAAGTGTTTAACTTGTCATGGAGAAGTAGGTGTTGGTGTAACTAAGAAATCTGATTCAATTATTTCATCGTTATATCCAAAGGATTTAGCAACAGGATATAAGGAAGGTGATTTACGAGGAATTTGGAGTATTACTTTTAATCCCGAATAACAATTTGATATTTAACTAATTATAGCCTCAATTTGTAACGACAGTTACAAATTGAGGCTTTTTTTTATGTATTTTTGGTTTTAGAACGAAATAAAATCAAAAAATCAATGGCTAAAGTAGTAGTTTTAGGAGCTGGTATATCAGGACATACAGCAATCTCCTATCTTAGAAAAGACCTTTCAAAAGAGCATGAAGTAGTGATAGTATCACCTAATAGTAACTATCAATGGGTGCCTTCAAATATTTGGATTGGAGTTGGGAGAATGAAACCTAAACAATCAATTTTTCCTTTAGCCCCTTTATATAAAAGGAAGAACATCAATTACATTCAGGCTAAAGCAATCTCTTTTCACCCCGAAGGAGACTTAAATATAGACAAAGGATATGTTTTAGTTGAATATGTTGCTGGTGAAAAAAAAGGAGTAACAGAAAAAGTTGATTATGATTTTTTAATTAATGCAACAGGGCCCAAATTGAATTTTGATGCTACCGAGGGACTTCGCCCAGGAAATAATAAGACAGTTTCAGTATGTACTTATGACCATGCGGTACATGCCTGGAGTGATTTAGATGTATTAATTAAAAGAATGAAGCAAGGAGAGAATGTAAAAATTCTAATAGGTACCGGTCATGCAAAAGCTACTTGTCAAGGTGCTGCATTTGAATATATTATGAATGTTGAACAAGAATTAACAAATCATAAGGTTAGAGATAAGGCTGAAATAACATGGATTTCTAATGAATATGAATTGGGTGATTTTGGTATTGATGGGGTTACGGTAAAAATGAATGGTAAATTAATGCACTCTAAAGACCTTATTGATTTGGTTTTTGAAAATAGAGGAATTAAATCTATAACGAAAGCAGGAGTATATAAAGTTGAAAATGGCAAAGTTTATTATGAAACATTAGATGGTGAAAGCAAAACTAAAGAATTTGATTTTGCCATGTTAATTCCTTCCTTTTCAGGTCATGGATTTAGTGCTTTTGATAAAAATGGTAAAGATATTACCAACAAACTTTTTAAGGGTTTTATGATTGTAGATGCTGATTATACACCTAGACCTTATGAAGAGTGGACAGTTCAAGATTGGCCGGAAACATATCAAAACCCATCTTATCCTAATATTTTTGCTCCTGGAATTGCTTTTGCACCTCCACATACAATTTCAAAGCCAAGAACTAGTAAAAATGGAACACAAATATTTCCTGCACCTCCAAGAACTGGAATGCCATCTGGAATTACAGCAAAACTAGTTGCAGATAATATTGTAGAAATGATAAATAATAAGAATAGTAAGTTGCATCATTTGGGTTCCATGGGAAATATGGGTGCCGCTTGTATAGCTTCAACCGGATATGGTTTTTTAAAAGGAAGAGGCGTTACAATTACAACAAATCCCATTGTACCTGATTATAAAAAATATCCCGAAACAGGTAGGTTATTATCAAAAACTATAGGAGATCTAGGCTTGGCAGGTCATTGGGTTAAACTTACTTTACATTATGCTTTTTTGTATAAAGCTAAAATGAAACCTTTTTGGTGGTTAATTCCAGAATAAGATAATAAGTAAAATAGTATAAAACTTAAAATAATGGCAAAAAAATTTACTCGATATCAACAATTTATAATGCGTAATCCAATAATACAATTCTTCAAATTTATTTATTTAAACATCAAAATTTTAATCGTTGTGGCAGCTGGTCATGGCGGGACAAGATAAATATTTAACTACTTAGTTAACTTGTTTAATCAATTTTAGTAATTTTGTTAGGTTAACAAACAAAAATGTAAAGATGTATACAACTATTGAAATCGTTAATTTGAAATGTAACGGCTGTGTAAATACAGTAAAAAAAGGAGTTTTATCTATTGATGGAATTAACGAAGTTGAAGTAGATTTAGAAGCCTCTAAAGTAAAAATTCCAACCAAGAACAAAGAACTCATTGAACAAGTAAAAGAAAAACTTTCAAAAATGGGATACCCTGAACTTGGTGATGCAAATACCATGTTACATAAGGCAAAATCTTTTGTAAGCTGTGCTTCAGGAAAGATGACTTCTGAATCAGAATAAATTATGGCAAGTTTTCAAGACATAATAAATCAAAATGTTCCTGTTTTAGTTGATTTTAAAGCAGATTGGTGTCAGCCATGTAAAATGATGACTCCAATTTTAAAGCAAGTAAAGCAGAATTTTCATGATAAACTCAAAATTATAAAAATAGATATTGATAAAAATCCAGCTATAGCTCAAAAATTTGGAATTAGAAGTGTTCCAACATTAGTTTTGTTTAAAAATGGCAAAGAGGTATGGAAACAATCGGGTGTTTTACAATCAAATCAAATTAATTCCATTATAAATACTTACCTTTAAAACCATTTAATTTTCTTTATGACCATATCAAAAATCTTAAAAGATGGGTTTCCTCAACTATCAACGTCGACTGAATTATTGGAAGAGATAGAAAATATAGGAATGATTAACGATTTTGATAAAAACACAGTTCTATTAAAAGAAAACTCCTACATTAAATTTATTCCTCTACTAATAGATGGGTTGATAAAGATATATAAAGAAGAAGAAAATGGTAACGAGGTTTTACTGTATTATATAAAGCCAGGAGAAACTTGTATTGTTTCTGTAATGGCAGCTGAAAAAGATGAAAAAGCATCTGTAAAAGGGGTTGTTGAAGAGAATTGTAAAGTTATTTTAATACCTAAAGATAAATTGTATAATTTACGTAAGAATCATCCTATTTGGAATTTGTTTATTTACGAACAGTTTAATGATAAATTTTACGAAGTGATTGACATGGTTAAGGTCTTAACTTTTTCAAACAAAGAAAAAAGGTTATTAGATTTTTTAATTAAAAAATCTAATT
>Ga0209633_10000174_pt1 | contig 77088 bp, 61 predicted proteins | sample Cruoilmetagenom1_FD_187290 | JGI IMG/M metagenome (GOLD analysis project Ga0209633, IMG submission 187290) | Oil polluted marine microbial communities from Coal Oil Point, Santa Barbara, California, USA - Sample 1 (SPAdes) (version 2) | ecosystem: Environmental > Aquatic > Marine > Oil seeps ... | reverse complement strand
GACAAAATTATTACAGGTTTATGCCGAGCAAATGAAAAGGATATAGATTCAGCTGATAAAGCACTTAAGCCTGCTAATAAAAAGAGGATTCATACGTTTACCAGTACTTCCGATTATCATATTTTGGGAAAATTTGGGCATGAAAAATATGGCAGATCATTAGAAGAAAAACGTGAAACGATTCTGAAGATGACTTACGATTCGGTTAAATATGCAAAATCATTATGTGAGGATGTTGAGTATTCCGCTGAGGATGCTGGAAGAACGGATCTAATTTATTTATCAGAAATAATACAGACGGCAATTGAAGCCGGAGCTAATGTGGTAAATATTCCTGATACCACCGGTTATACTTTTCCCACTGAATTTGGTAATAAAATAAAATTTCTGAAGGAAAACGTTTCAAATATAAATGATGCGGTAATCAGTGTACATTGTCACAATGATTTAGGATTAGCTGTAGCAAATTCAATCTCTTCATTAGAGAATGGAGCACGGCAAATAGAATGTACGGTAAATGGAATTGGTGAAAGAGCCGGAAATGCTTCATTGGAAGAAATTGTAATGGCGTTAAAGGTTAGACATGATTTATTACATTTTGATACTGATATTAATACAAAAGAAATTTACAACACAAGCAAATTAGTTTCGGGATTTACGGGGATACTTGTACAAAGGAATAAGGCAATAGTGGGTGAAAATGCTTTTGCTCACGAATCCGGTATTCATCAGGATGGAATGCTAAAAAATAGAGATACATATGAAATTATGACGCCGGAACTTGTAGGATATCCTAGTACTAAAATTGTCCTTGGCAGGCATTCGGGAAGACACGGATTGAAGTCAAGGTTAAACCAACTTGGATACGAACTTTCTGACGATAAATTAACTGAATTGTATAATCGATTTACAAAATTAGCCGATAAGAAAAAAGAAGTTTTTGATGACGACTTAAGAGTACTTATGGGTGATACCGTAGATCATACAAATGATTTTTATCAACTTGAACATCTCCAAATAACCTCAGGCTCACATTCGATTCCAAGTGCAGTTGTTAAAATAAAAGTTGATACGGAGGTTATTCAAGAATCATCAATTGGTGATGGACCAATTGATGCTGTATTTAATGCTATTGAAAGAGCATTAAATATAAAATCAGAAGTTGAATCTTATAATGTTAGATCAGTAACTTCGGGTAGACAAGCTCTTGGCGAAGTGTTAGTCAGGATTAGGAGTAATGGAAAATCATTTACAGGGAGAGGAGTATCAACAGATGTTATTGAGGCAAGTGCCTTATCATATCTAAATGCTCTTAACAAGAAAAGTAATTATTTAAGACAAAAAGAAGTGAAAGAAAATGAACTTGAAAAGGTTTTATAAAGGATAAACTTATGGGAATGACAATAACAGAAAAAATATTTGCAAAATCCTCTGGTAATAAATTAGTTACACCTGGTGAAAGTGTTTGGCTAAATGTCGATACATTGATGACGCATGATGTTTGCGGACCACCAACAATTGGGATTTGGAAAGAACAATTTGGCGAGAATGCTAAAATTTGGGATAAAGATAAATTAGTAATTTTTCCGGATCACTACATCTTTACTGCTAATAAACATGCTAATAGAAATATTGATATTTTAAGGCAATTTGCTGAAGAATATCAAATTGATAATTATTATGATGTTGGAACCGAAAGGTATAAAGGAGTATGTCATATTGCTTTAGCAGAAGAGGGTTATAATGTACCTGGGACTGTATTAATAGGTACCGATTCTCATACTTGTACTTCCGGTGCTTTTGGAATGTTTTCGACAGGTGTCGGCAACACTGATGCGGCTTTTATACTTGGTACTGGTAAGATTTGGGAGAAAGTTCCCGAATCCATAAAATTTACTTTTAATGGAGAATTGCCCAAATATTTAACAGCAAAAGATTTAATATTGGCGATACTAGGGGATATAACAACAGATGGCGGAACATACAGAGCGCTTGAATTTGACGGAGAAGGTGTTTTTTCATTGGAAATGAATGAGAGAATGACACTTACAAATATGGCAATCGAAGCTGGGGGGATGAATGGAATAATTGCAGCTGATAAAATTACTGAAGAATATGTGAACTCTAAGGGTGTATATGAGTATGATATATTTAGAAGTGATGAGGATGCAAAATATCATAGCAAATACACATATGATGTTTCTAAACTGGAACCATTGGTAGCAAAACCTCACAGTCCGGATAATAAAGATACTGTTAAAAATGTTGAAGGTACTTCTTTAACTAAAGCTTATATTGGTTCATGTACAGGAGGAAAACTGACTGATTTTAAATTTGCAGCTCAGATAATATTCGGAAATAAGGTAAAAGTTCCAACTTTCGTAGTTCCTGCTTCTACTCAGATAGCAAAGGAATTGGAGATAGAAACCTTTAACGGAATTTCTTTAAGACAGATATTTGCTGATGCCGGATGTGAAATTGCTCAATCATCTTGTGCTGCATGTTTGGGCGGACCGGATGATACGGTTGGCAGAAGTGTAGATCATGATGTTGTAATATCTACTACAAACAGAAATTTCCCAGGAAGAATGGGGAGTAAGAAGTCTGAAGTATATTTAGCATCGCCTTTGTCGGTTGTAGCTTCTGCTATAACAGGAGTGATTACCGATCCAAGAAATTTTATACAATAATTTTGAGAGTTATCAATATGGAAATGATTATAAAAGGAAAAGCATTTGTTTTAGGGGATAACATAGATACCGATCAAATAATTCCTGCTGAACATTTGGTTTATAGTTTAAAGGACGAGGAAGAATCAAAAAAATACGGTCAATTTGCTTTGTCCGGAGTGCCGATTAATAGAGCAGGATTACCGGAAGGTGGAATTTCGTATATCAATGGAGAAAACTATTTATCTGAATTTACAATAATTGTTGGAGGAGCAAACTTTGGTTGCGGATCATCAAGGGAGCATGCTCCATTTGCATTGAATAAAGCCGGAACGCAAGCAATTATAGCCGAATCATATGCTAGAATATTTTACAGGAATTCAGTTGATGGGGGATTTTTAATTCCGCTTGAATCTTCTAACAATTTAACAAAGGAAGTTAAAACGGGAGATGAATTAGAAATTAATCTTGAGAATTATACCCTCAAAAATAATTCGAGCAGCAAAGAATATAAATTGCAAGAATTAGGCAGTGTGCTACCAATTGTAGAAGCTGGTGGTATATTCGAATATGCTAGAAAAAACGACATGATATAACTAAAAGTGAAAGAATTATGAAAATAGAACTATTTGACACAACACTTAGAGACGGAACACAAGGTGAAGGAATAAATTTATCAATTCAAGATAAATTATTGATTACGAAAAGACTAGATAGTTATGGGGTAGATATTATTGAGGGTGGATGGCCGGGGAGTAATCCGAAAGATGAGGAGTATTTTAATTCTGTAAAGAATTTGAAATTATCAAACTCTAAAATATGTGCATTTGGTTCCACTGCAAGATTTCCAGATAAGATAAAAGAAGACAATAATTTACAAGCATTACTTAAAGCAGAAACCGAAGTTATTTCAATTTTTGGCAAAACCTGGAAATTTCATTCATCTGTTAGTTTAGGTCTGTCAGATGTAGAAAACGAGGAGCTGATTTATAATTCTGTAAAATTTCTTCATGATGAAGGCAGGCGAATTATTTTTGATGCGGAACATTTTTTTGATGGCTATAAAGATGATCCGAATTTTGCTCTTAGAATGTTAGTCGCGGCGGAAAAAGCGGGAGCATCTGTTTTGGTTTTATGCGATACTAATGGGGGGAGTTTACCAAACGAGATCAGTGAAATTGTTAAATTGGTAAAATCTAAAGTTAACTTACCATTAGGCATTCATGCACATAACGATGGGGATGTTGGTGTTGCTAATTCTCTTATGGCTGTACAATCCGGAGTAACTCATGTTCAAGGAACAATAAATGGAGTTGGGGAAAGATGTGGTAATGCTAATCTTTGCAGTATAATTCCTAATCTTAAATTAAAAATGGGTCACGAATTTTCTAACAAAATTCAGTTGGATAAAACTACTTCAATTTCTCATTTTATTTCAGAACTAATGAATATTGAACCTAATAGTAGGGCACCATTTGTAGGAATTTCTTCCTTTGCTCATAAAGGGGGAATTCATGTAAGTTCTGTGTTGAAAGATAGCAGAATGTATGAACATATTGAACCGAGTTTAGTTGGAAACCTGCAGAGAGTTGTTGTTTCCGATCTTTCAGGACAAAGTAATATTAGATACAAAGCCAAAGAATTTGGAATTGAATTGCCCGTTGATCGAGAATTTAGTAAAAACTTTGTGAGTTACTTAAAATCTATGGAGTATGATGGTTATCAGTTTGACGGTGCTGAAGGTACATTTGAACTTCTATTGAGAAGTGAGCTGAAAGAATATAAGCCATTCTTTAATGTTACGTATGCTAAAATTAATGTTCTTCAAGATGAAAACGATTTAGATTATTCAGAAGCCGTATTAAAAGTTGAGGTTGATGGAGAAACCGAGCATACTGCTGCTGATGGAAATGGCCCGGTAAATGCACTAGATTGCGCTATGAGAAAAGCATTAACAAGATTTTTCCCAATAATTGATCAAATTAAATTGGTTGATTATAAAGTTAGAGTTTTAGGTGATAAAAATGGTACAATGGCTAAAGTAAGAGTGCTTATAGAGTCTTCGGATGGGGAGAACACATGGTCAACTGTGGGGGTATCTGAAAATATTATTGAAGCAAGTTTAAAGGCTCTAATTGATGCTATGAATTACAAATTATTTAAGTCTTCAAAAGTTGATAAAGAAATAAATTTTAAAGTAGAGATCTAAAAATAATTTTTAGATATAATACTAAATTCAGTTAATCAAATAATCATTACTATTATTTAGCAATAACTTACTTGCTCTTCTACAAATATACATAAATCGTTACTCATCAAAGTGATCAATGATTTTTATTCCTTTCAAAATTTATTTCATAATACTTAGTGTTTTAGCTCACAGTTAGATTTACTAAAAATTTTATTTTTCTAACTGGTTTTAAGAAAATTATATAGAGTGTAGAATGCATCAAAAGAAGAGAGATGTTAAAGCTAAATATCAGTATATAGGTTTTTTACCCAAAACTGTTAGAATAAAGGAAAATGGATTTTGGGGTATTAATGATTTTGAAGGAAATGAAATTTTATCTTCAAATTATATTGAGATCTTTACATTATCTTCTGGTTATGGGTTAATTGCAGCAAGAGATGCAGGATTTTGGGATGTATATGATTATTACGGAAACAGAATTAATAATGAAAGATTTGAACAGATTTATCCTTATTACGGATTATTTGGGATGACAAAAGTTAAAATAGGAGATAATTGGGGGTTATTAAATAAATATGGTCACCTAATAATTCCGGCGATGTATAAAAAAATTGAAAAATTTGGAAAAGGAATAGTACTTCAAAATCCGAATACGGAAATTGAATTTATTGAAAGATCAGAACTCATGGAATTGAAAGAGTTACGTACCGACTTTAAGAAAAAAATTAAAAAACCAATTTCAAAAAAAATAATTAACCTTCAGTCAAAAAGAACACGAGCATTATAGATAAAATTTTTCATCAATTTCCTACAATATTTTATAAAATATTTCGTATTATTTTCTAAAAAATCAATATATTGATGTATTCAAATTGATTATTGTTCAAATATCTTTTCTATTCGGCTATTTGATAGGAGGGCTTAATGGCTTCAATATCCGACTTTTTGTATTACGTTCCAATTTTTTCTGATTTACCTGAAGAAACAATTGAACAAATTTCTCAAGTTGGAATAAAAAAAACGTTTAAAAAAGACACTATCATTTTAATGGAAGAAGATGAAAGTGGAGCTTTATTTATAATTGTTTCAGGGAAAGTTAAAGTTACTAGAACAAGTAATGATGGTAGGGAGGTTATCCTAAATATTCTTTCTGAAGCAGATATTTTTGGAGAAATGGCTCTTTTAGATGGATTAACCAGATCGGCAACAGTTACTGCAATTGAAAATTCTGAATTATTTATTATTCAAAGAAATCAGTTTTTAGAATTTCTTAAAGAACATCCTGAAATTTCCATTGCTCTTATGCAAGAACTTTCCAAAAGATTAAGAACTGCCGATATGCAAATTAAATCTCTTTCCCTAAAAGATGCTGAGGGAAAAGTTGCAACAGTAATTGTGCAACTAGCAAATGATCATGGCAGAATCCGACACGGAGCTGTAGAAATTGAAAAGTTACCGCTTCAACAAGATTTGGCTAATATGGCCGGTACTTCTAGAGAAACTATTTCTAGGACACTTCATTCATTTGCGAAAAAGGGTTTAATTGAATTGGAAGGGTCAAAATTAAGAATTTATCAGTTCGAAAAATTTAAAGCCACTTATTTATAAAATAATTTTTAGGTTTTAATAAAACAAAAAAAGCCCAACATTTGTTGGGCTTTTTTATTGAACTTTTGCGAACAGAATCTACTAATACATTCCGCCCATACCACCCATTGGATCCATACCGCCAGCAGGCATTGCAGGAGCAGCAGCCTCGGCTTCTTTTTTCTCATATACAACAGCTTCTGTTGTAATTAATAATGAAGAAACTGAAGCAGCGTTTTCTAAGGCTGTTCTAGTAACTTTTGTAGGATCAATAATTCCAGCTCCAATCATATTTACATAGTCATCAGAGGCAGCATTAAATCCGAAATCATCTTTTCCTTCTTCAACTTTATTTAATACTACAGCACCTTCTAAACCGGCATTGTTAACTATTTGTTTTAATGGTTCGGTTAGCGCTTTTTTAACAATTGTTATTCCTGTACTTTGATCAACATTTTCACCTTGAACATCGTCTAATACGGAAGCAGCTCTTACCAAAGCAACACCACCACCTGCAACAATTCCTTCTTCAACTGCAGCTCTTGTAGCATGTAATGCATCTTCAACTCTAGCTTTCTTTTCTTTCATTTCAATTTCAGTTGCGGCACCGATTTTTAATACAGCCACACCACCAGAAAGCTTAGCTAATCTTTCTTGTAATTTTTCTTTATCATAATCAGAAGTTGTATTTTCTATTTGTGCTTTAATTTCATTAACTCTTTTCTTAATATCATCACTTGAACCAGCACCTTCTACAACAGTTGTATTATCTTTATCAATAACAACTTTTTTAGCTGTACCTAAAAATTCAACAGTAGCGTTTTCTAATTTGTATCCTCTTTCTTCAGAGATAACAGTTCCACCGGTTAAGATAGCAATATCTTCTAACATTGCTTTTCTTCTGTCGCCAAAACCTGGAGCTTTAATAGCAGCAACTCTTAAAGTACCTCTTAATTTGTTTACAACTAAAGTAGCTAATGCTTCGCCCTCTAGATCTTCGGCAATAATTAAAAGAGGTCTACCTGATTGTGCAACTTTTTCGAGCACTGGCAAAAGATCTTTCATTGCTGAGATTTTTTTGTCATGAATAAGAATTTGCGGATCTTCTAAAACTGCTTCCATTGATTCAGAATCAGTAACGAAGTAAGGTGATAGATAACCACGATCAAATTGCATACCTTCAACAAGGTCTAAGCCAGTATCAGTACCTTTAGCTTCTTCCACTGTGATAACACCATCTTTCCCAACTTTATCCATAGCATCAGAAATTAATTCACCAATAGCTTTATCATTATTGGCAGAAATAGATCCAACTTGTGAAATTTCATCTTTTCCACCAACTTCCTTAGAAATTGATTTTAAGTAGTCAACAACTTTAGTTACAGCAAGATCAACACCTCTTTTAAGATCCATTGGATTTGCGCCTGCAGTAACGTTTTTTAATCCTTCTCTGTAAATTGCTTGTGCAAGAACGGTAGCAGTTGTTGTTCCATCACCAGCAACATCGCTAGTTTTTGATGCAACTTCTTTAACCATTTGAGCACCCATGTTTTCAGTAGGATCTTCAAGCTCAATTTCTTTTGCAACTGTTACACCATCTTTTGTTATGGTTGGAGCACCGAATTTTTTGTCAATTACAACATTTCTTCCTTTTGGTCCTAAAGTTACTTTTACGGCGTTAGCAAGTTTGTCTACACCAACTTTAAGTCCGGCTCTGGCATCTGAGCCAAATTCAACTATTTTTGAAGACATTTTTACCTCTTTTTATTGATTGTTATGATTATTAAATTTATGATAATATGCCGAAAATATCACTTTCGCGCATTATTAAGTATTCTTCGTTTTCTACAGTAATTTCGGTACCGGAGTATTTTCCATATAATACCTTATCACCAGTCTTTATATTTAGTGAAATTGGATCTCCTTTATCATTTAATTTCCCAGGTCCGGTTGCTACTACGGTACCCTCAATTGGTTTTTCTTTTGCTGTATCGGGCAAGATAATTCCACCACTTGTCTTTTCTTCGGCAGCACTTGGTTTAACGATTACTCTGTCTTCTAAAGGTTTAATATTAAACTCACTCATTTTTACTCCTTGTTTATTAGCACTCATTAAAGACGAGTGCCAATATATTAAGTACATTGATATAAATCAAGATACTTATTTTTTAATAATGGTTTGATGTTTAGATAGGGAAAAGGATTTAAAAAGCTTATTAAAATTCAGAAATAACAGTTTTTATCTAAAATCCCAAAATAATACCTATTTTATATTTAAAAGAACGATAATTTTTAATTAATATAATATTTTAGTAGTAAAATATTATTTTTATTGTAGCAATAAAAAGATATGAGGTATTAAATGCTAACCGGGTGTAACTTTTCCCTTAGTTAATGCGTCTTAATCTTAAATCGAGTTATTAATTTCCTAAAGGAGAAAAATGAAGAAGGGAAGAATCAAAAAAATTTTGGTAATTGTGGCCATACTTGTGACTGGTGTTTTGGGAATGAGTGTTTTAAGTAGTTCTGACACTACAACTCAAAAAAGAGATAATAAACCACCAGTCAGGACAGTAAGTACAGAAAAAGTAGAATTTGGGGAATTAAATCTTGAAATATTAGGTAATGGAATAATTGAATCTCAAAATACTCTTGATGTAGTTGCCGAAGTATCTGGTAAGATTGATTTTGCTAAAAATAATCTTAAAAATGGTACTTTTGTAAAAAAGGGTGAAACAGTATTAAGGATTGATTCAAGAGAAATAGAAAATAATCTATATTCGTTAAGATCGGATTTTGTTAATGCTGTTGCCACTTTGCTGCCGGATTTAAAAGTTGAGAGTCAGGGACTGTATGATAAATGGTTTAATTATTTTTCTGAAGTCGATATTCACAAGAGCATTCCCGGATTGCCCGAGATTTCTAATTTACAGGAAAAAATTAAACTTAGTTCCAGGCAAATATTTACGAAATATTATTCCGTAAAAAACCAAGAAATTTTATTATCTAAATATCAAATTTCTTCGCCATTTACAGGATATATCAAATCTGGTGGGGTAATAGAGAACAGTTTTATTTCAAGAGGCCAACATCTATTTACCGTTGATGATGCTTATAATCTTGAAATCGGAGTTCCTTTACTTGTTGATGAGTTTAATCAGATTGGTTTTAATAGTGGAACAGAAGTCCAGATATCATCTGATAATACTGATGCGGTGTTAAAGGGCAAATTGGTAAGAAAAGATCCTAAACTTGATAGAAATTCACAATCATTAAATGTTTATGTAGCATTTTCAAACCGCAAAATGGTACCTGAATTTCTTTCTGGCAACTATGTTAATATTAAAATTATTGGCAGAAAACTTAATAATGTAGCTGCAATACCAAGACATTTGGTTACAAGCGAAAATTTTATTTATACAATAGAAGATGAAAAATTAGCAAAAGCTAAAGTAGATATTGTGGAAGTGCAAAAAGATAAGATTATTGTAGCAAATTCATTTGATAGGGAACCTGAATTAGTAACAACAATTCTTCAGAAACCATTAATAGGAATGCCTATTAGATCAATAAATAGTGTTGCAAAAACTGATTCTACCGAGCTAAATAATGATACAACAGTTGCAGTAAATTAAATTTAAAAGTAATAAAAGAGAATGTAATGGCTAAAAAATTTATTCACTATTTTATAAAACATTCCGTTATTACAAATTGGATTATGATTCTGATATGTATAGCTGGAATTTTTGCTTTATTTAATCTTAATAAAAGAATAAATCCAAGAATTGAAGATAAAGAAATTGAAATTGATGTTCCATTTCCAGGAGCTTCTGCCTTGGAAGTTGAAGAAGGTATTGTAACAAAAATAGAAGAGAATTTAAGAGGAATTGAAGGTATCGAAGAAACCAGATCTACATCCCAAGATGGATGGGGATCAATTAATGTAGAAATTTCTGAAGGACACGATATGAATAAAGCACTTCAGGATATTAAAAATTCCGTAAATTCAATAAACTCTTATCCTACGGAAGCGGAAAAACCTGTTGTTGCTCAGTCAATAAGGTTTAATAGAGCAATAATGCTTTCAATTTATGGTCCGGAAGACTTGTTCACGCTCAAAAAAATCGTTGAAGAATTTAGAGATGATTTACTAAGAACAGGAAAAATTTCAAGTATTAGAATGTGGGGTCTTCCAAACAGAGAATTTTCTATTGAAGTTTCTCCCGAAAATTTAATTAGGTATAAATTAACAATTAATGAAATTGCACAAGCTATAAGAAATTCAAATCTTAACATCTCCTCTGGATCAGTACTTACCGATCACGAGGAAATATTGATAAGATCATATAATAAAAAATACCAGGCTGTAGATCTTGAAAAAATTTATGTTAAATCCGGAATTGACGGTCAAAAAATTTCTCTAAATGATATTTGTACAGTTCAAGAACAATGGCCTGAAAACAGATTTTTTTCTGAATATAACGGGAGACGATCTGTAGGTTTTAATGTTATGTACAACAATAATGAAGATGTTATTGAAATTGATAAAATTACAACGGAATTAGCGGAACAATATGAAGAGAAATATGCTGGATTAGTAAATTTTGAGACTTTTATTAAAGAAACAAAAGAACTTGATGAAAGAATTGATCTTATGTCTCAAAATGGAATCCTTGGTTTGGTGCTGGTAATATTTTTACTAGGTCTATTTTTAAATACAAGAATGTCTTTTTGGGTTTCTTTGGGGATACCCATCTCATTATTCGGGATGTTCTTTGTTATTTGGGCTATGAATATAACAATTAATGAAATGAGTTTATTCGGTATTATCTTGGTAATTGGGATCTTAGTTGATGATGGGATTATTATTGGTGAAAGTATATTTTCTCAAGTGGAGAAGTATGGAAAAAAACCTTTGGAAGCTGCTATTGATGGTACTTTAGATGTTATTAAACCTGTGTCGATATCTATTTTTACAACAATTGTAGCATTCACCCCATATTTTTATTTTTACGGAGCTCTAGGAGATCATGTTTGGCAGATAGCTGCTGTTGTTATTGCTTCACTCCTATTTTCTCTTGTAGAGGCTATGGTTATTCTTCCTGCTCATCTCGCTCATTCAAAAGCACTTAATATTGAAGTGAAGGATAATAATTTCTTTACTAGAGTTAGAGAAGGACTTGATAAAGTTTTCAATAATATAATAATAAGAGTTTATTCAAAAGTTCTTAGGTTTTGCCTAAATAATAGATGGGCAGTCTCGGCAACAGTTTTCACAACAATTTTGATAATTTTTGGATTATTCCAAGGTTCACATGTACGTGCACAATTTTTTCCTGAATTAGAACCGCCTTACGCAAGGATTGAAGCCGATGTTCCTGCTGGAATTTCTGTTGACGTAGCTAATAAGATCAGATCTAATCTTATAGATCAAGCTTTAGCTTTTGGAAAATCTTGGGAAGAAGAAAAAAATATTACAAATCCGATTGTCAATTTTACTTCATGGATGAACGGAGGAACAATTAATATTTTCTTTGTACTACCTTCCTCGGATGAGAGAGAATATTCAATTGGTGAGTTTTCAGATGCTTTAGGTGAGTATATTGGTGAAGTACCGGAAGCCGAAAATATAACAATTGGAGGATGGAATTTTGGCGGAAATCCTATTTCCGTTAAGTTTCAAAGCACCGATTATACACAATTGTTAAAAGCAAAAGAATTGATGAAAGAAGAGCTTCAGAAAATAGCCGGTGTTAAAGATGTTCAAGATGATACTCCATTAGGAAATAATGAATTTATAGTGGATTTAAAACCAAAGGGTGAGGCTCTTGGATTCACTTTGCGTGATCTTACTACTCAGCTTAGACAAGGATTTTATGGTCAAGAGGTAATGAGGCTGCAAAGAGGACGCAATGAAATAAAAGTATGGGTTAGATTCGATAAAAAAAATAGAGTAGCTATAAGTCAGATTGAAAACCTTAAGGTAAAAACTCCGGACGGAGAATATGTACCGTTTAAGGAAGTTGCAAATTATAGAATTGAAAGAGGACTTAGAAGAATAAGACATGAAGATGGCGAAAGATCTGTATTGGTTTATGCAAATTTAGACTATTCGAAAAATGATCTTGGTGTTATATTAAAAGAACTTGATGGAGTTATAGTTCCTAGAGTATTAAGTCAGGTTGAAGGTGTAAAAAGAAGTTATGGCGGACAATCGGAATATGTAACAAAAATGGTTGATTCTATAAAATATTCAATGACAATTGCTTTAGTCATCATGTTTACAATTTTGATGTTTTTATTAAAATCTTATTTGCAGACTGCTTTGGTTATGAGTTTAATTCCACTTGGAGTTATTGGTGCTGTTGTTGGTCATTATATTATTGGTATTCCAATATCTATATTGTCTTTCCTTGGAATTGTAGCTTTAGCAGGAATAATAATAAATGATTCCGTGGTTCTTGTTGATAGATATAATAATTTACTCGGAAGAGGTGTGGATGTATATGAAGCTTTGCATGAAGCCACTGTTTCGAGATTTAGACCCATTGTATTAACAACTATTACGACAGCAGGGGGGCTAGCCCCGATCATTCTGCTAAAAAGTGAGCAAGGACAATTTTTAGTGCCAATGGCAGTGTCTGTTGCTTTCGGACTTATTTTTGGTACGTTTATAACTCTTTTAATGCTTCCATCAGCTTTATATGTTATTAGTGATTTGCGAAAGTTGTTTAGACGGAAAAAGAGTCGTTTGGAGTTAGAACCTGCTTATTCAAATGTAAAAGATTAATCAAAAATGGGTCGATTTAGAAATAAAATTGACCCATTAAAATTTGAACACCTTAAATAATCACCGACATATTTTTGAATAGATTTTCCTGTACCGTCCAAATTACAATAATTTTGAAGCTAGCTCAAATACTTGTGATGCATGGGTATCGACATCTACATCTCTGATTATATGAGATAGTTTTCCTTCTTTATCAACAATAAATGTAACTCTGCTTGACATCCCAATTTTGTTAAGAACTTCATATTTATTCGATATTTCCTTGCTTTGATCGGAAAGTAAAGGGAAATTTAGATTATGATCTTTTACAAATTCTTTAATATCAGATATTGGGTCAACTGAGATACCAATTATTACTATTTCATTTGATTCAAAAGATTCATAACTATCTCTAATTCCGCAAGCCTGTTTAGTACATCCAGACGTATTTGCTTTGGGATAAAAATAAATCACTACCGGAGATTTACCAAAATAATCCGAAAGAGTATAACTTTTATTTTGATAATCCGATAAAGTAAAATTCGGTGCTTTATCTCCAACCGATAGATTTGAAGCATTTCCTCCACACGTATAAAGTAGAATAGATAAAAATAAAATAATGATTACCTTCATATAAATAATCCTTTAATTTAATTCAACCGACCTGCCGAAAATGTAATCTACATTTTTGAGCATCTCGTTTGTATTGAAAATTTCTCTAATTTCATTTTCAGATAAATATTTCCTTACTTCTTCTGAAGCCAGTAGCTCTTTTTCCATATTGGTCGATTTATCCTGCCAAACTTTCATTGCCGGAGTTTGTACCATTTTATATGAGTCTTCTCTTGTTGCACCTTTTTCAACAAGTTTAAGAAGTATTTTTTGAGAAAAGACCAAGCCTCTCGTAATATTTAAATTTTCTATTGCATTTTCCGGGTAAACAAGTAAGTTATCAATTAACTTAGTCATTAAAGAAAACATATAATTTAAGGTTATGCAACTATCCGGAACTATAACTCTTTCTACGGAAGAATGAGAGATATCCCTTTCATGCCAAAGGGCTACATTTTCTAGTGCAGCCAATGCATTGCTTCTTAATAATCTGGCCAGTCCCGTGACTCTCTCGGATACTATTGGATTTCTTTTATGCGGCATTGCAGATGAACCTTTTTGACCTTTCGAGAAAAATTCTTCAGCTTCAAGCACTTCAGTTCTTTGTAAATGTCTGATTTCAACTGCTATTTTCTCTAAAGAAGCTCCAATAATTGCTATTGTGGATAAAAATTCAGCATGTCTATCTCTTTGAATCACTTGAGTTGAAACAGAAGCAGGTTCTAATTCCATTTTTTTACAAACATACTCTTCAACTTTTGGTGAGAGATGATCAAATGTTCCAACTGCGCCGGAAATTTGACCTACGCTAATAATTTTAATTGCTGCTTCTAATCTTTTTAGATTTCTTTTAGCTTCTTCATACCAAAGTGCAAACTTTAATCCATATGTAGTTGGTTCTGCATGAATTCCATGACTCCTACCAACGCAGACAGTATTTTTATGTTCAACTGCTCGCTTTTTTAAAGCAGCCTTAAACTTTTTCAAATCATTTAACAAAATCTCACCAGCTGTCTTCATTTGATATGAAAGTGTAGTATCCAGGATATCGGATGAAGTCATGCCATAGTGAATATGCCTGGATTCCGGACCAACATATTCAGCAACATTTGTTAAAAATGCTATAACATCATGTTTAGTTTCTTCTTCAATTTCTAATACACGATTAACATCAAAATTTGCTTTATTTTTAATTATTTCAACATCTTCACTGGGAATTTCACCCATTTCAGCTCTGGCCTCACAGGCTAGTACTTCTATTTTCAACCAAGTGGAAAATTTAAATTCATCTTCCCATATTTTACCCATTTCGGGCAGAGTGTATCTTTTAATCATATTTGGATTCAAGTTTTAGGTTTATAAAAAGTGGTTTATTATCTCTCATAATTTTTAATTTTAGAGTATCATTTGTTCTTGCTTGATGTAACATATATACAATTGTATTTTCATTATTAACTTTTACTTCATTTATTTCTAATATAACATCTCCAACCTTTAATCCAGTTCTTAAAGCCGGTGAATTTCTCTCTACTTTTGTGATTATAACACCAAATGTACTTGATAAATTATAATATCTTGCAATACCTTTATCAATAGAATGTATACTAATGCCTGTCCAAAAATCTCTATTTACTTTTCCGCTGGATTTCAACTCATCGATAATATTTTTTACCGTATTTATTGGAATTGCAAATCCTACTCCAACACTACCGGCTCCTTCAGTCCAGATTATAGTATTCATCCCTATTAATTCACCAATGCTATTAACCAATGGTCCGCCACTATTTCCAGAATTTATTGATGCATCAGTTTGAATCATATTTAAATAATATCTCTCTTTAATTACCCCCAAATTCATTCCTAATGCACTTATCACTCCAACTGTAACTGTGGGTTTATCATTTAATTCGAAAAGCCCAAAAGGATTTCCGAGAGCAATTGCCCATTCGCCAATTAAAATATCATCAGAATCACCAAATTTGAGATAAGGTAGATTACTTGCATCAATTTTTATTAGGGCAATATCAGAAGATTTATCAGTTCCAACCAACTCGGCATTATATTCAGTTCCATCAGTCATAGTAACTATAATTTCATTTGCATTTCCTGCCACGTGATCGTTTGTAATAATATAACCATCGGAAGAAATTATAGCTCCGGAACCTAAACCTGGTATTTGTTTTTCATAAACTCGATTCTCAAAAAAGAAACTAAATGGATCTCTGTAGTAGCGAGTTTCAGTAACATTAATACCTACAATTGAGGAACTTACTTTCTTTACCGTATTTGTTATTACATTTTCTCTACTAGAATTAATATTTGAATTTGCTTGATCTCTTTTATTTACCGGAAGAATGGAGCTCTCTTCAGCATAATTTAGTTGCTCTTGATTGTCGGAAGTAGTTGGATTGAGGTTATCAATATTTGCATCCTTCTGTTGATAGTAAAAATATGCAAATATTATTGATACTATTAACAAAGTAAAAAAAGATGATAAAAATATTACTTTAAAATCTTTCATCATTTTTATTTGTCCTTTTTAATTTTTCCTTGTATAATTATTTTCAGCGGTTCTAAATGCTTTGAAAATATTATTAACATTAGTAAAGATATAGAAAATCCAAAAATAATACTTTTATCGGCAGGAGGAAAAGTAAATTTATTCAGTACCGTTGAAAACATTATGGAAATTAAGCCTACAATTATTGTTGCAAAAATGTTCGATAGATGAATATTTTTTTTAATTTTATAAGATAAAAACCATATTATTAACCAAAAAACCAAAACTAAAGGGGAGAGAATAAATATTCCACCAGCTGCCGAGGCTAAACCTCGTCCACCTTTGAATTTTAGCCATAATGAATAACAATGGCCAAGCACTGCAAATAAAAGTGAAATTATTTGCAGAAGAAATAAATCATCAAGAAATAATTTTATTATTAAAACACTTAATAACCCTTTTAAAAAGTCAATAAAAAGAACAATTATGCCAATTAATTTTGAATTTGAAACTTCATAAGAGTTTAGAGTGCCAACATTACCCGATCCTTCTTTTCTAATATCGATTCCGTTTGTGAATTTTAATACAATAAATGCTGTTGGGATTGAACCCAATAAATAACCAATTAAAGCAGAATACAATAGTAGCATATCAGAAGATTTTATTAAAAAAAAATCCAAAAAAATCAATTTTGTTATTGTTTAATAAACAATTATTTTCAGTCTTAAATTATTGTATTATTTTGAGAAATAAAACAGTCAAATTATGCATATGTTATGTTAAAATGAATGTTTAGCTAATTGTAAGATAATTAAAGGAGTAAAAAATGATAAACTATATTGGCAATTTCAGTGTAATTCCTTCATTGCCGGACAAATTAGAACCACTTAGAGAAATTGCTTATAATGTACATTGGGCCTGGAATCAAGATGCTCATGAACTGTTTTGGAGGTTAGATAGAGAATTATGGGAAAGTACTAATCACAATCCCGTGATGATGCTGGGGAAAATCAGTCAAGAAAAACTTTATGATATTGCTGAAGATGATGGTTTTGTATCACATATGAACAGGGTTTTTCTGCAGTTAAATATTTATTTACAAGATGCTACGTGGTATGAAAAAAAATATGGGAAATCCGATGTTCCATTTATTGCATATTTTTCTGCAGAATTTGGTTTAACTGAAGCATTACAGATTTACTCTGGAGGCCTTGGTGTTTTAGCTGGTGATCATTTAAAATCGGCTAGTGATTTAGGTATACCGCTTGTTGGAATTGGATTGTGTTATAAAGAAGGTTATTTTCAACAATATCTAAATGCTGATGGATGGCAACAAGAACAGTATCAACTTTCTGATTTTCATAATCTACCTATGACTTTAGTACACGGGGATGATGACTTGCCATTAAAGCTTTCACTAGAATTTCCCAATGGACCAGTTTATTTCCAAATTTGGAAGATTCAAGTAGGAAGGGTCCCGCTATATTTGCTTGATACAAATGTTGCGGAAAATTCTGAAGAGGATAAGAAAATAACTAGAGGTCTCTACGGTGGTGATAAGGAAACACGAATCCAGCAAGAAATTATACTGGGAATTGGTGGAATTAGAGCACTTCACGCATTAAACATAAAGCCGCTAGTTTGCCATATGAATGAAGGGCATTCGGCATTTTTAGCATTAGAAAGAATTAGAGTTTTAATTCAAAAGGGTCTCTCTTTTGAACAAGCCAAAGATGTTGGTATGTTCTCAAATGTTTTTACAACTCATACTCCGGTTCCGGCAGGAATTGATGTATTCGGAAATGATTTGGTAGAAAAATATTTCGGGAAATATTATAGAGAAGAATTAAATATAAGTGATAAACAATTTTATCAGCTTGGTACAATCTTAAAAGGTAAACCTCCTGCAAATTATAACATGGCCCATTTAGCAATGAATATGGCTAGTATGGTAAATGGTGTAAGTAAATTACACGGTGAAGTTTCTAAAAAAATGTGGGCAAGCGGATTCCCTGAAATTCCTTTTGACGAAATTCCAATTGATTACGTTACTAATGGAATACACACCAAATCTCATTTATCCACTGAAATGGCGGAATTATTATCACGATATTTAGGGGATGATTTTGCTTCCGGAACAGCCGATCCGGAAGTGTGGAAAGCCGTTGAGGAGATTCCGGACGAGGAATTATGGAATACGCACGAACGAAGAAGAGAGAGATTAGTGTCGTTTGCCCGTAAGAGATTAAAAAAACAATTAATAGCACGGGGTGCATCTTCTCTTGAAATTGATACCGCAAAAGAAGTCTTAAATCCCTCGGCATTAACAATTGGATTTGCTCGAAGATTTGCTACATACAAAAGAGCTAATTTAATATTGAAAGATATCGAAAGACTCTCACTGCTATTAGGGAATCCTGAAAAACCGGTTCAGTTTATAATTGCTGGCAAAGCTCATCCGCAAGATGAAGCTGGGAAGAAATTAATTCAGGAATTAGTTGCTACATCCAAAGATTCGAGCTTTAGAAAACGTATTGTATTTCTAGAAAATTATGATATGAATATTGCCAGATATATGGTTGAAGGTTGTGATGTTTGGTTAAATAATCCCAGAAGACCGCTAGAAGCGAGTGGTACAAGTGGAATGAAAGTTATTGCGAATGGCGGATTGAATTTCAGTGTCCTAGATGGCTGGTGGGATGAAGCATATCAAAGAGAGTATGGCTGGAAAATTGGAAACGGTGAAGAATATGAAAATCTTGATTATCAAGATGAAGTTGAATCAAGACTTATTTACGAAACTTTAGAAAAAGAGATTGTTGCAACATTTTATGATAGAGGAGAAGATAAATTACCAAGAAAGTGGATTAAGATGATGAAAGATTCCATGAGAAATCTTGCTCCCGTATTTAATACAAATAGAATGGTATCCCAATATGCTGATACTTATTATATGAAGGCGTTAGAGAGAAGAAAGTATATTCTTGAAAATGATTGGGAAGAAGCAAAAAAATATTCGAAATGGAAAAACAAAATCGTTAAAAATTGGAAATCTTTAAAATTTGTTAGTGTTTCAGAGGAAAATGAAAAATCTGAAATGAAAGTGGACTCTACCTATAAGCTTACTTCAGAGGTTGATTTAGGAAAATTATCTCCGGATGATGTTTCAATTCAAATTTATTATGGAAAAGTCGATGATAGGTACCAAACTGATGCAAATAATTATGTAGTAATGGAATTTGTTGAATCTAATAGTGAGCAAAATATTCACAAATTTGCCGGAGAAATTAAGTGTAAAAAAACAGGTAATTTCGGATTTACTCTTAGAATTTTACCAAGACATGAATTACTACATAATCCATTCGAATTAAATTTAATTCACTGGGCATAAATAAGAGGAATTAAATAAAAAAAATTACTTTTTTTATAATCCTGCTTGTTTCGTTTTTTAATTAAATGGAATTTGACAAAATAATAATAAATGAAGGCGTTTAATGGAATTCTTAGAAAAAATTGCTAACAAATCAGCAAAAGTAGGAATTATTGGGTTAGGTTATGTAGGATTACCTCTTGGATTAGAATTTGCCCTTAAAGGATTTGATGTAATAGGCTTTGATGTTGATGAAAGTAAGATCCCTCTCCTGAAAGAAGGTAAAAGTTATATCAAACACATATCTGAAACAAAGATTAAACAAGCAGTTGACTCCGGAAAGTTTACGGCTGTTTCAGATTTTAGTAAATTACCGGAGGTTGATGCAATTATTATATGTGTACCTACTCCTCTTAATAAGCATAGAGAACCGGATATGTCCTATGTTGTGGATACAGCAAAAACCATTTCTAAATATCTTAGAAAAGGGCAACTAGTTACTCTTGAATCAACTACTTATCCCGGAACAACTGAAGAAATTCTTCAACCGATGTTTGAAAATGCACTTATTGAACAAAACATAGGTACTGAAAAATTAAAAGTCGGTGAAGATTTTTATTTAGCCTTTTCGCCGGAAAGAGAAGATCCGAATAATCCGGATTTTAACACATCTACTATTCCCAAAGTTGTTGGTGGCGTAACAGAAAAATGTATTAAAATTTCTACAGAATTATATAATAATGTAATTGTTAAAACTGTTCCGGTTTCTTCACCAAAGGTTGCGGAAGCTACTAAATTAGTGGAAAATATTTACAGATCAGTTAATATTGCTCTCGTAAATGAATTAAAAATGGTTTTCGATAGAATGGATATTGATGTTTGGGAAGTTATTTCCGCAGCATCAACAAAACCATTTGGTTTTAATCCATTTTATCCGGGTCCGGGACTTGGAGGGCATTGTATTCCTATTGATCCTTTCTATCTAACTTGGAAAGCTCGTGAATTTGAAGTTAATACTAGATTTATAGAATTAGCAGGCGAAATTAACACATATATGCCATATTATGTTGTTGATAATGCTGCTAAATTCCTTAATAGTGATAAAAAAGCACTTAATGGATCTAAAGTTTTATTATTGGGTGCTGCCTATAAAAAAGATATTGACGATATGCGTGAATCTCCTTCATTACGATTAATTGAACTTCTTGAACGTGAAGGAGCTGAAGTTGATTTTAATGATCCTTATGTTCCAAAGCTTTATAAAATGAGAAAATATGATTACACAATGAAATCAGTTGAATTAACTGTAGAAAACCTTCAGAAATATGATTTAGTAATCTTAAGTACAGATCATACAGATTATGATTATAAATTTATTTCAGATAACAGTAAGCTTATTTTAGATACCAGAAATGCTTTTGAGAAGAATGGTGTAAAAGCAGAGCATATTAAAAAATCCTAAATTATTAAACTAAACCGAAATAATTATTATTTCGGTTTTTCTTTTCCCAATAAGAATCGAGAATAATTAAAAATGAAAAAAATCATTTCAGTTGTTGGTGCCCGTCCAAATTTCATGAAAATTGCTCCGTTACACAGAGCCTTTCAAAATTATTCCGACACAATAAAACATCTAATATGCCATACTGGGCAGCATTATGATGAAAAAATGTCGAAAGTATTCTTTGAGGATTTAGAATTGCCTCAGCCAGATTTTTATTTAGGAATTGGAAGCGGAAGTCATGCAGAACAAACAGCCAATGTAATGATTCAATTTGAAAAGATTTTATTGGAAGAAAAACCTGATTTAATAATAGTAGTTGGTGATGTAAATTCCACAATTGCTTGCAGTTTAACTGCTTCAAAGTTGCATATTAAGGTAGTACATGTTGAGGCCGGATTAAGAAGTGGCGATAGATTGATGCCCGAGGAAATAAATAGAGTTCTTACCGATTCAATTTCAGATTTGCTATTTGTTACTGAAAAAAGTGGGATGGAAAACCTCAAAAATGAAGGCGTTTCTGATGAAAAAGTATTTTTTACCGGAAATGTTATGATAGATAGCCTGGCCTATTTTAAACCTAAGGTTGAAAATTCGAATATCCATAAGCAATACAATCTTGAATTTTACAAATATGTCCTAGTTACACTTCATAGACCTAGTAATGTAGATAGTAAAGAACAGTTAATAAAATTAATTGATTTACTAAATGAAATAGCTTCAAAGAGAAAAGTTCTTTTCCCGATACACCCAAGAACCAAAAAGAATTTAGCTGATTTTTCACTGTTAGAAAAAATAGACTCAAACTTAATTCTTACAGATCCAATAGGGTATTTAGATTTCCTTGCACTTACTAGTAATGCCGAATTAATATTAACGGACAGTGGTGGAATTCAAGAAGAATCTACCTATTTGGGTGTTCAGTGCATTACACTTCGTACATCCACTGAGAGACCAATTACAGTTGAAATTGGTACTAATCAATTACTGGGTACGGATTTGGATAAAGCAAAAGTTGCCGCATTAGAAGTTCTCGGTGGAAAAATAAAAGAAGGAAAAATTCCCGATTTATGGGATGGAAAAGCTGCCGAAAGAATTGCTGCTAAAATCTCAAATTACTTATCATAATTTTCAGAATTGTTCTATTGATTTTTTAAATTAACCTAGATTCTGATAAGTACAATCCTAACAGATTACTGAAATCTAATATATTTAACTTTATATGTGTTAGTTCGAATATAGTATACTAATTAATACGTTTAATTAACAAAATGGAGAGATAATGTTTCAGACTATAATTAAAATGTTAAATATTATAGTTATTACTACTATTTTATTTGTAGGGAATGCAAATAAATCTTATGCTCAAGAAACTGAAAACGATAGTATCGCTTATCATAAAAAAGGTGGAATATGTTTTCGATTCGATGATAATGCGGAAATATCTACTTACTTAAGAGTGGCAGAAATTTTTGAAAAATACGATGCAAAATTTTCAATATCACTTAATTTGGGAAGTTTTTGGCGTGAAAATTATGCAGATAGCATTTCTATGATCCAGCAAATGGGTCATGAAATTATGGATCATACTCCAAATCATAGGACCGATTTTATTGAGACCAGTTTTCCAATTTTAGATTATCAAATCCCCGGTTCAAGTGAAACAATAGCCGGAATCGATCATATAAACGGAAATAAACTGTGTTTGGAGTACTCAGCTATTGATACAAATAAAGCTAGCGGCAGTGGTCTTGTTAATGTTAATAATGATACTATTACTGGAGATTTTGAAAATCTAGATAACAGTAATATTTATTTGTATTTTCCAATTGACTCAACCCTTGTAAAAATTAGTAAGAAAAATAATGACACACTTTTCGTATCTGATTTTTGGGAAGATTCAACAGATTTAGGTAAAATAGAAAATGTTCAGGTACTTTATTTTTCAAAATTTGGTATTAATTTAAGTACGGAATCAATTAAAATATTGGCAAATGAAACTCTAAAACTAGCCGATGAGTATAATCTTCAAAGACCGCAAGTTTGGATTCAGCCAGGAGGAAACTATCCTCAACTAATAAAAGAAGAACTAAAAGAAGCATTGGGAAATGACTTAAATTATATTGCGGGTACGGGTTGTATTAAAGGCAAACAACTATATTGTGAATACGATCCTTTGGAAGATGAAAGGTTTGAAATGCAATGGGGAGACTTCTTTGAAGATTTTTGGAGTTTAGAAGAGACTAAAAGTATTATTTCCGATAGAATAGCAAAACATTATATGCTAATTGGACATACTCATTTTTATGATTTACCAAATGGATTAGATTCGCATTTAGAAAAAATCGATAGTTTACTAAATTGGTGCAAAATAAACGATATTCCCATAAAAACATATTCTGAATGGGCTGAAATATTATACGATTTAGAAAATAATCAATATGAAAATATTATCCCACCTTTGAATAAAGATATAGATGAAAATGGTATTCCTGATGGCTATGTAGAAAGGTATTGGGAAGGACAAGGAAGATTAGAAATTGATATTAAGGCGCCCAGCGAAGAAAATTATTGCTATGCAGTAAATGACGCTTATAGATTATGTAGAATAGATTATTTGGCCGGAATTGAAAAGGGAAGTAATGATTTTGAAATATGGACAAAAGGTGAAATTGGTGATTCCATTGAGGTGATAATTTCTTTTAATGATAGCTCAATTTCTGATGAAATTTTTAAATTTCCTGCCGATACTGATGGCTGGAAGAAGTATGATTTATCCAATTCTACAAATGGTAATAATGAGCTGATAATCCCAGAAAAACAATCATTAATTAACATAGATATTTCTTGCTCAGATTATGTGTCCGGTACCGTAAAAGTTAGTGGAATGTCTTTAAAGAAATCGATTACAACGAATATTGTTGAAACGAAAGAAACTGTACCAATGGAATTTTCTTTAAATCAAAATTATCCTAATCCGTTTAATCCAACAACTCAGATTAGTTATCAAATTCCTGAAAAATCAAAAGTATCTCTTAAAGTTTATGATATACTAGGAAGAGAGTTATTAACCCTGGTAAACGCTGAACAAAATGTTGGTCACTATTTAGTCAATTTTGATGGGCATGATTTACCAAGTGGAATTTATTTTTACACTTTGTTTACAGATAAATTTGTTCAAACTCATAAAATGCTTTTACTAAAATAGCGTGTATTCTGAGTATTACGTAGAATAATATACTACGAAGAAAAAGACTTATAATATCTTTTTTATTGATTAATATCACAATAAAAAGATATCATATGCATTTATTTTATACTAATAATTTATATTTTGTATTTAATAGGATTTCATTATTGAAAGTATAGTTTATGGGGGAAGCACTTAAAAATTATAAAATTATTATATTCGTTTGGATATTATTTTTATCAACTATTTCAATATATTCACAATATAGCAGTTCTCTTAAGGAAAGCGCTCTTATTACTTCGAGCAGCGGAACTAGCGCCAAAACAGGCGGCATCTGTTTTCGAACTGATGATAATATCAACAGCGAATACTTTTATGAATTAGCTGAAATTTTTGATAACTACAATTCTCTTTATAATACTGATTTTCATCTTAGTTTGGCCCTAAATTTGGGATCATCTGAGTTTGATACAGTTACATATCAAGATAGTATAATAGGTTTACAACAAATGGGGCATGAAATAATGGATCATACCCCTAATCATAGAACAAATTATTTTACCACAAAATTTGATACCAACAGTTACCTAAGCGCAGGAGAACCTATTGATGGTGTGGATCATTTAGTAGGCGAAAAGGTATGTTTAGAATTTTCAGCAGTTGATACCCTAAATTCAGTAAGAAATGGAATTTGCAGTATCAAAGGTGATTCCGTCACCGGCTCATTTAGTTCGTTCGATTATTTCGATGATATCTATTTGTATTTCCCATCTTTAGATACATTAGTTTTTATTAATAATTTTTACGAAAATAAAACTTTAATAATTATTGAAGATCTTTGGGAAGATGAAATAAATTTAGGTGTTCACAACGATATAAAATACTTTAATTTGACCAGATCTCAAGCTAATCTTACAACTGAAGCAATTAAGGTTTTAGGAAATGAAACAATAAAGCTTGCTAACTTATATGGTATGCAAGCTCCAACAGCATGGGTGCAGCCAGGAGGAAGACATCCTGTATTTGCTAAAGAAGAATTAAAAGCGGCATTAGGTGGTGATTTAAATTATGTATGTGGTGCTTCATTTGAAGATGAACAATCACTAAAGGTTTTTAACGAATATGATCCAAATGATGATAAAAAATTTGGTATTCAGTGGGAAGACTTTAACGAGGATTTTACTTCTCAAAGTTTGGATGATTTGAAAACTCAAATATCTAACAATATTGCAAAACATAAAGTTAGAGTAGGGCACAATCATTTTTATACATTGGGCACAACCGGATTCGAAACCAGAGCCGATTATAATGAAAAAGTAGATAGCCTATTATCTTGGTGTAGGGTAAACGATATTCTTGTGAAAACATACTCTGAATGGGCTAATATCCTTTATAATCAGACACCTGACCCATATGAGGATATCTTTCCACCATTAAATGTTAACTTAGATAATTTTACCGATTCTCTAAACACAGATGGCGTCCCAGATGGTTATTATGAAAGAACTCATTCATCTCACGGAGTTTTAGAAACTGAAGTTGGTGCACCCAGCACCGGTGATTATTGTTTTTCTATAGGAAGTTGGAACTCAAGAATATTTTTGATACAAGAATTAGGAGGTATTGAAAAAGGAGAAAATGAATTTAAAATTTGGACAAAAGGTGGTACGAATGATGAGATTGAAGTGATTGTAAGCTTCCCGGAAAATTCAATATCCAGTATTACATATGAATTTCCGGCAGATACTCCAGACTGGACAGAATACGATCTTAGTCAATCATTAAATAGCAATAAAGATCTAATTATTGATGATTCCGTTTCGGTTATTACTATTGAGGTAAAATCCACTTCAAACTTTTCAGGTACAATAAAAGTTAGCGGAATGTACTTGGCCAAGAAAATACCAACAATATCTGCAGATATAAAAATTTTGCTGGAAGGTACATACGATACAACAGGTGTAATGAGTTCAAATGATACTCTGCTGAGTGTAATTCCTACTACTCAGCCGTTTACGGGATCACCCTGGAGTTATAGTGGAGATGAATCGGTTTCGAGCTTTCCAAATGACATCGTTGATTGGGTTTTAGTTGAATTGAGGAGCGATACTTCATCCGCATCAATTTCAGCGCGTAAAGCTGGTTTTGTAAAAACGGATGGCTCAATTATTAATACAGATGGTACTGAAATAAGCTTTGAGATTGAAGAAGGTGAATATTATGTTGTTATTTATCATAGGAATCATTTATCTGCTATGAGTGCATCTAAGGTAAATTTCCAATGAGTTAGAATATTTATAAATTTTTCATGATCTTATTAAAGTTAAATAATGGTTAAAATGAAAGCATCTCTTTAAGTCTTTGCATTTGTTCTTTTCTTAAATATGATTTGAAATCCTCTAAAACTTTCACTTTATTGTTTCCTATTACGGCCCAAAAATATCCGAATAAATGTAGTAATCCAGCTGCAATATAAGGTCTTTCTTTTAATCGGTATAATGATTTCACTATTTGAAATATTGGATGATACCCAATCGAATGCGCCAGCATTCCTTCACGAAATTTAGTTTCAATAATTCCCCAACGACCCAATCCGGATAATCGTAAATTTTCTACTTTTAGATAGTCAAAGGATTCTACTTCCCAGCCTTTCATCCTGGCTGTAACCTCTGTAATTATATCTTCACCACCATTTTCCAGTGGAACCAAATCTCCAATATCTTCAAAACAATTCTTTCTAAAAAATTGAACAGCACCTCTTACGCTATTTTTACTTTGAATCACTTTTATTTTTTTTCCTTTATATTCTTCATAGAATATACCACCAGTGAGGCCAAGTTTTTCATTTTTTTGAAATTCGTTTAAAAGACTTTCATAGTAGTTTTTTTCGAATACGGCATCAGCATCTAAAATTCCAATAAAATCATATTCTATATTGGTAATTTGCTTAATAGCTATATTTAATGAATGAACTTTTGAAGCGAAGTTTCTTTCATCCGTATTTTCATTTCTTACATATTTGATAAAATTAAACTTATTTGCATAGTTTTTAATAATATCATCTGTTTTATCCGTTGAGCCATCACTAACTATAATCCACAAAAAAGGTTTTATGTTTTGGGAAGTAACCGATTTAATTGTTTCTCCAATATATTCTTCTTCATTTTTAGCAGCAGTCATTAGAATATATTGGTTACCATTCATATATGCCATATCTTATCTAAATTTAGTTGTAATTTGAATTTAACTTATTATTTCCTAAAAGTATATTTCCCGATATTACCCAAGAAATCCAAAAAAATATATCTGTGGCTGCACTATATCCGGTCAATGCCGATTCTACAAAATTTGTAATTAATACCATAATCATAGAAACAAGAGCATAAGTTTTAAAGGTATTATAAGGCATTTGAAAACCTTGAAATAATGGATATAACAATACAAGAAGCCAGAATAACAGTCCCAATATTCCAACGCCAACAATAATAGATAAATATCCATTATGCATTGATTGGCGTACATTCCTTTCTATAAATGTTGTTCCCAAGTCAAGTTTGCTTTCGTCTTGAAAAATTTTCCCTTCAACTCCATAACCGTAACCGAGTAATGGATTTTCTTTAACGAAAACTAAAGCACTTGTCCATATATCTTCCCTGGAACTTAAATCAGTTATTTTGGAATCACCCTGACGTGTAAAACTGGTAGGAGAAAATTCTATTAATATTACTACCGTTAAACCTAATATAATAGTTGAGAAAAATAATTTAATCCAATTTTTTTCTAACAAAATCCAGATAACTATTCCAATAAATGATGTTAAAAGGGTTGTCCTCGATCCCGATAAAATGTGTAAAAGTATTGTTATTAGTCCGGGAATCAATACAATGAATTTATTTGATTTTTTTATGTTATAATATTTCCACATTAAAATTGGGTACACAAGCATACAAAATGCGCCGAAACTATTGGGGTGTTCCCAAAACCCAATTAATCTATCTGCTTTCCACCACCAAACACGTGAAGGTACAACGAGGATGCTTAGAACTGTAACAACAACAATAATTGAAACTAAAATAAAAAGTGTATTTAATGCTTTTTTTAAATTTCCATCTTCTTGTAACCAACTGTAAAAGCCAATTAAAAAACCGAAAACAGAAAATAGTAATGTGACTCTTATTAAACTAAATCTTTGATCCAATGAATAATAAACAGAAAAAAAACTGAAAAGGATAAATATTCCAAAAAAGAAAAACTGCAATGGAATTTTCCCTTCAAATTTAGAATAATTTCTAAAATATTTACTTATTCCCACAATGCCTAATGAAATTAAAAGTATTGCTCTTAGATATCCACCTGTGCCTATTGTTGCTTCAGTGGAAATACTCTCTGTTTCGATAACGTTTTGAAAAAAGATTGTTGAGACAAGAGGAGATAATCCAAAAAAGAATAATGCTGTTTCAAATCGTTTAAACCAAAAAAAGGCTAATATACCTCCTAGAAGAATAAATATTATAGTAGAAAAATATATGTATAGATCGTTTGACAAATTAAGCCCGTACTTTAAACTTATTGTTAATAATCAATATCCAAGATTTAATCACTTTCTTTTCTTCTTCACTGAAAAAGTTACTTATGAATAATCCAATCAAAAATATTATTGATAAAAATATTGATAAAAAATAGAAGAAAAAGTCATTTGAAAAACTCAAATAATAAATCGAAATAAATAGAAAAATTCCCAAAGTGAAAATAATCATTACTCTTTTATATTCGATCTTTAAAGGAAATTCTTTATTTCCCAATAAAAATAATATTATACCGGTAGCTATTAGGTAAAAGTTTACACCAAAAATTGCTCCGTATGTACCGTAAGAAGAAGTAAGGAAATAAGTTAGTATTATGCTTGCAATTACAATAAAGAATGATGTTAACCCGGTTGTTTTAGTTTTGTTATTTATGTGAATTAATGATTGTCCTATATAATTATAAGCAGTAAATAAAAATCCCGGTAACAATAAAAATATAAGTGCGTAAGAGTTTGTATAATCGGAACTTCCAAGTATTTGAACTAAATATTTGAAAATAATTAATATTCCAATGCTCACTACCAAATAGAGAAAAGTTATATAAGTAATAATTTTTGTCAGAATCGATTTTATTGCCGGATTATCTTTGTTATTAAAAATATAAGGTTCAAAGGCCAGTTGGAACGGGGCAATTAAAACCATTACAGAAATTGACGCAATTTTATAAGCAATTGCAAAGAGAGCAACTTCCTCTAGATTTCTAAAATATCCTAAAAAATAATTGCCAGCGGTATTGACTAGAATACCACCGGAAGTAGCCATTATTAAGGGGTAGCCAAATCTCAATAACATAGATAATGAATTTAAACTAGTTTTAAAACCCTCTTTGTTAATTATCCAGAGTAATAATGCCAGCCAAACTAATCCGAATGTGAATACCTGAGAATACAAAACTCCCATAATTCCCAAGTCCTTTACAACAAGTGCAAACCAGGTAACAGCAATCAGTAATAGTGAGGATAAGACACTAATTGCCATATAAGCCCCACCTCTATTTTTTGCACGAAAATAAGAAATTATATTTAACGTAAGGGTTTTAGCGGTTCCGGCTAAAACGGTAAATACTACAACATTTTTTATAAGATCTATATCAAAAAGTTTTGCTATATATGAATCTGGTATGATGAGTGCCACTATAAAAAGGAGAAGTCCGATTAATAGATTTAGGATGACAGTACTTCCAATTAATTCTCCTAATTTATTCTTATTGATGAAATCAGAAAAAAATCTCATAAAAGCAGACCGCATTCCAATATCGTTTATTGTTATTATTATTTCAGTTGTAAACAATAATGTTGCTAATAAACCATATTGTTCCTTACTTAAATAATGGGTATAGAGAGGTATTAATAGAAATGTAGTTAACCTAATTATTATAATACCAATTGCGTATAAAAGTGTATTTTTTCCAAATGAGATGATATTCATTATTGATAAATCTAATTGAATTGATTATAAAATTAGGTAAATGATTAATGAAATAATTAAAAACTTAGTTAAGAATAAAAATATTGTTACTATTATTTTGTTTGCCGTCAACCTTAAACTTAGTATTAGAATCGTTGGTTTTGCCAACAAGCGCATGCAGAATCCAGCCATAGTTATAGGAAGAACATTCCTTTACCAGTTTATTTTTGTTTCCAAATTTAATATTGGAATTTTTTAAAAAATTGAAGGATGATGTTAAAATTCTTTTAGATTTATTTTGAGATATACCATCCCATAAAATCTTCTTATTATCGTCAATTAAACTTTTTTGTGAAGATTTGAGACCCCAATCCATTCCTTTATTTATGAAATGAGAAAAATCAGTATTAGAAGCTTTCTGTAAAGATGAAAGGACAAAAGGTGCAAGGGCAAATTGATTAACAGAAAAAACCGGATATTTATTTATTACACTTCCGTTTTTCGAATTATAATGCCACATCCATTCTCCATCTTTACCTTGTAGCTCACATAATTTCAACGCACATTCCTTTGAGATCAGTAATGCTTCTTCATTTTTTACTTGTTTTCCATAAAGAGAAAGAGCATAAATAGGATATATCTGGTCAGAAAAAGTTGAAATTTCGGCCCTCAGTTTTCCTGAAAAACCTTGTTTCAATTGATGTCTAAAAATCCCGGAAGCACCATAATTATTTCTAAGATCGCTATAAATTTTTTGGATTAAATCACCGGTGGATTTTTTAAATACCTCGCTAAATGTGGATGCCATTAAAATTCCTATTAGAAACCATGCCAGTTCGGTAGTTAATTTCTTTTTTGCATCGTCATAAGATTCAAGAATACTATTAAAATTTATTTTAGTGAGTATTTTGGGAATATCAGCAGGTGAAACAAGAGATGTAGCCCACAATAACAACCCAAGATCTCCAATCCCTTTCAACTTATCCACATTAGCTATGTGATGAATAAGAATATTTTTTGTATTAATTTCTATTGGGAGATCATAGGTTTCTGCTTTATGTAATCCGATCAGATTAATTAAAGTATACCTTGCATTTTTATTCTCTGACAGAAACTTATTATCAAAAATTTTTCTTTTTGATACGAATTCTTTCTGATCAGGCAAATAGGATTCATTTAAGCCTTGAGCAGCAATCCGGATTAATTTTTCAATAAGTTTATTTCGGTTCTGATTTTCTACTGGTTGATAGTTGCTGTTCATTATTTATATTTGCCTCATAAAGTTCATTCGGTTTTTTAGTTCCCGAAACAAAATTTCCAAGATTGTTTACTATAGATTGTAAAGCAAATGAATTTAAACTTTTTACCTTTTCTGTTTGTGTTCTTTTTGCCAAATTAATTTTTCCCTGGATATCATCAATATTTTCAACTAATACTAATCTGCCTGATTTCGACAAATATTTATCAACATCTCCAATTTTCCCTCTAAATATACTATAGACGGGAACACCAAGTGCAGCAGCTTCTCTATTCATTGTACCACCACCGCTAATTACCAAATCCGAGTGCCACATTAGATTCAATCCATCTATTACATCAGGAGGTATCATAAGAGAATTTGACTCAAAGTGTTTTTTATATCTTATTTTAATTGCTCTTTTTTGCCTGTCATCTCTTGGTAAAACTATTGTTTTTACATTTGGTTTTTTTGTAACAAAGCTAATTATTTCATCAAAAAGTTTTTCGCTATCTGGATTATGGTAGTGAGCTTGGTGTGCTGGTGGTCTTAGAACAACCGTAATAGTATCTCGATTTATTCCTAAATATCTTTTAATAGATGAATTGGGAGTAAAGCCGGGAACATAAATATCTTCTTTTATACCAGGATAGCTTACTATTTTAGTTCCGAAAGATTTTATCTTTTTTGTAGAAATAATGTTTGGAAGAAAAACTAGTTTTGGTTTTACACAAGGAATTGTCTGAATAAATTCATAGTCTAAAAACATTGCTATTGGAATTCTTAATAAAAATGCAACAATCATTTGAGAACGAGAGCCGTGGGAAATAGCAATATCGGCTCTTGATTTAAATCCAAATGGGAATAACTGAATAGCTCTGTAGATTAATCCGATAATCTTTATAAATTTATTTTTCCCATGATGTTTACCTATTGCGGTATAATCAAGATCGTACAATTCAGCTAATGAAACAGTTTGAGAATAATTACGAGCCGAGATTTTTACATTATAACCTTCCTCTCTTAATCTTGCAATTATTGGAGCAAAGAAGGGTACATGAGGTGAATTATCTAAATCAATCCAAATTGTTTTGTTAGAATTTTCATTATATGAATATTTTTGTGTCATTTTTTTCTTAATTCTCTAATTAATAATAGTTTCTTTTCAAAATGTTAAACTATCCTGGTTCGTCCATTCATATATCAGTACGTGGTTATTCTCAAATATCTTTACCGTATTTCCAGTAGTAATTTCTTTAACCGGATCGTATAACCGTAATTTCGTGCCTGGTATTCCAAGCTTTGAAAAGCTTACCCTAAGCGGTGTTTTTTTTGCTTCCGCAATAAGTAATTTATCCTTATTAATTTTTAGAATATCTTCATTATTTGGACAAGGTTTGTTCAAATAATAATTATTCAATGAATCAATGCTGTTGCCGTCTCGTCCTTTCAGAATACTAATTCCTACGCTCCATGGACCAACAACAGATATATTATTATAATTATTTTCCTTCAGCCATGTTCCGGCTTCTTCTCTAGCTGAACCAATTGTGTTATTCGGGTTAACCCAGAATACGTAGCTAAACACAAAAGAGCATACAATGGCAACCCATAATAATTTTGAGTTACTGTAAATATCTGCTAAATAGATACCTAATGGGAATGCTAGCGCCCAAAAAATTGGTAATTGGAAACTTCCAAGCTCAATAAAAAATGTTGAGCCTGCTACTAATAGTAGAAGTTGAGGAAGGCTTGCAACAATAAGTGGTAATAATAATTGTTTTTCGTTTTCAAATGAAATCTTAAGCCCTTTAACAAAATAAATTAAGAGGAAATTAAAGTTTAGTGCAATGAAGAATCCTAAAATTAATATCCTGTAAATTATCCCCCTGCCTGCCGGTTGTTGTGAAGAGGGATTTAATAAATCGAATAAATTTGAGCCAATTCCAATATATATACTCAAATATAAAATTAAGGCAATTGCACCAACACCAATTGCTCTGATTAGTGTACTTTTATTTCTGTTCTTGAGGAATAATAATCCAAAAGCCAAACCAGACAATGGTGAAACTAAACAGGCCAACAAAAAGAAGAAACTAGATAATATCCATTTATCGATTATAAAACTATATATAAAAAGAAGAGTGAATAAAAACTGAAGAGCATAAACCTCTCCAATAATTGCTTCTTCAATAAAACTAGGTATTATTCCAACCGCTATAGCAATTAAAAGAGATTTTTTTGTGTTTATACCTAATTCTTTCCAAATTAAAAATGTTAAAACTACAATCAATGCACCACTAATTGCAGAAACAAAACCGGATGGCCAAATAGAATTTGCTAAACTCTCTGGAAAGAGATTGTATACTATCCATAAAATAACAGTGTGTCCAAGGTGATAGTTTGGTAAAGGCTCACCATTTAAGTATGTATTTGAATTTAAATAAGCTATATCTAAAATTGGACTATCGGCCAATGATCTTAAGGCGAAAACTATTACATCGGGTTTATTAGTATAAAATGGTATCAATAATGTATATGATATCAAGAATACAAAGAATAGAATTAACGATATTTTTAAATTTTCAGTAATTTGCATAATTGAAATATTTAGCTATTTGGGTATCCGTATTGGTACTTGTAGCTGTTTCTTTTTATTTCGCAATCATTTACAAATAGCCCTAAAAAATTAATGTTTGATGTACGAAGTTCGCTTATTGCCCAGCTAATACTTTCCTTAACCGTTTGTTTTGCTCTTACAACTAAAACTGTATCTTTTGCTAATCTTCCTAACGATAATGCATCCGACATTCTGGTAATCGGCGGAGTATCCAGAATTACAAAATCATAATAGTCTAGATTTTCAAATAATTTTTTCATTCTTTCTGATGCTAGAATTTCACCTGATATATTTGAGAAAATTCCTGTCGGAATAATATCGATATTCATTAGTAGATTAGAATTTTTTGTTAATTTTATCGGCTTATAAATATTTGGAGTATCCGTTTTTTCAGTTAAATAGTCCAAAAGACCCGAAGAAAATTCCGGTAACCCAAATAAATTAGCTATACTAGGTTTTTTTATGTCACAATCTATTAATAATACTTTTTTACCGGATTGAGCCGCTGTAATTGCTAAATTAGCTGCTGCAGTTGTTTTTCCCGCATTTTCCTCACAACTAGTTATCATTACAGTTTTAGGAAAACCTTCTATTTTGGAAGTCAATTTTGTTTCGAAATTTCTATATGCTTCTTTATATCTAAACTGATCCGGCATCATAGTTACAAAGTTATTTTTCACTACATCTTTAGACGACATTTTTTGAGAAATACTTGCATCATAGGGAGGGACAACCGATAATATTGGATATTTATAATTTCTTTCGATATCATAAATATCACTAATATTCTTATAGGTAAAATTCGTAATAAAAACTATAACCAATCCTATAAGTCCCCCTAGTATTGCAGCAATTAAGAGGTTGAGTTTTTTATTTGGAGCTATTGGTTTAATAGGTTCAATAGCTGGATCAAGAACAATAATATCCTGTATTTTAGATAATTCAGCTACTCTCATTTCTTCTCTTTTTTCAAGCAAAAGATTGTACATTTTTTCTAAACCATCTCTTTCTCTAATCAGACTTACTAATTTTGCCTCTTGCTCAGGAAGTTTTTGTAGTTTTGCAGTGTATTTAGAAATTAACAGATTTAAATCTTTAAGTTTATTTCTTAATGTGCTTGAAATTATTTGCAGCGCTGTAACTGTATTTTGGTTGTATTGACTTAAATCTTCTTTGACTTTTGCAATTTGCTCGGTTATTTTAATAACATCCGGGTGAACCTCTGTTCTTTTCTGCAGTAATTCTAATTTTTCCAATTCGAGACTGGATAATTCATTAAGACTGTTTGAAAACGGAGAGTTAAAAGACTGATATTGTTCCGGAGTTAAATAAGTTTGATCAATATAACCTTCTTTAGCAATTTGTTTTTCTATATTATTAAGTCGATGATTATAAATACCCAATTCTAAATCAGTATTTAGTTTTTCGGTTTCTAGGTTACTCAAGAACTCAACAATTTTTTTGGATTGTTCATCAATTTGGACAATTTTTTCATCCGATTTAAATTTACTGAGTGAATCATCCGCTGCTGCTAAATTTTCCGCTACTTCATTTAGTCTTTCATCAATAAAGTTAAATGAGTACTTAATATTATCTTTATTTTGTGAAAATCTAATTTTCTTAAATTTTTCAGCAAGAGTATTTGCAATAGTTTTTGTGGTATGTGGATAATTTGAATTAACTAATATTTCAAATATATTAGTTTTTATTTTCTTTTCAACAAATATTTCATCTGCGAGCTTTTCATAAACTTCGTTATAATCTAGCACGTCAAAGTAAATTTTTGCTCCTTGAGGATTAGTTATCCAAGCTATATCAATATTCCAACTACTAGGAATTGAATTCAACTCACTTTTATCACTGAAAAATTCTCTTGCAGTTGATTCATTAACAATTTTATAGTCAGTTTCATTTATATGTTCTAAAATAAAATTATCTTCTTTTTTGCTTAGGTCTATCCGAAGTTGATTGATTTTTGGTAAATTGTTTGAATAAAGTAATTGATTATAATTATATTGATACTCAGTTAAAGGAAGATCAATAATGGTTACTGTTCCATCTTGTTCAATAATTTTTGTTATATGAATATTAAGAGAAAGCTCACTTATCACACTATTAATTACACTTCTAGTTTGTACTAATTGCATTTCAGTTTCAATTTCATCTTGACTCTGTAACCCTAAAAGATTTTGCAGCCTATCTTGAGGATCATTGCTATCAAAAATCACTTCTTTTTTAAGAAGTACGGTTGATTGATATACAGGCTCTTTAATGATATTAAATAGAACTGCACCTAAAAGACAAAGTACTACAGAAAATACGATTATCCATTTCCTTAGTAGTATTATTCTTACTATTTCCGGTAAAGAAACTTCTGTTTTATTCATGGCATTTAAATTTTTATTATTACTCATTCTTCGTTTTACTATTTTGTGAATAAACCTGCTAGTGCTACTACTACTGCTACGCTTGATACAAGTATTGACGCATCTCTTGCACCTACCCACCAGGTTCTGGGAACAAATATTTTGTCGCCTGATTCTAGGCCTATATCATTAATATTGTTGTCACCTTCTAAGAATGATTCCAAATCAATTTTTACTTGCGAATCATTTCTAATAACTATAATATTTTCAATATCTGAATCATTATTTTCTCCTCCGGCAAGCGCTAAAAGATCGGTTATTGTTTCAAATCCGGTTACATAATAAAAACCTGGATTAGTAATCTCACCTAAAATATCAATTCTATAAAGGGGCTGTACACTTATTTCAGGATTTCTGTAAATATTTTTATACCCTTCAATAACTTCGGATCTTAATTGAGAGAAGTCTTTGTTTATGGTTTTTAATAGTCCCAAATATGGAAGGTGAATATTTCCGTTGTCTTGAATATAATATTCGCCGCTTATCTGGTCAGTAACATTAAAAAGGGAAATCTTAATTCCGTCACCAGGGTTTAAACTTTGAGCGGAAACACATAATGTAAAAATTAAAAATATCGCTAATGTTGTCATTTTATTTTTTTTTGTGATCATTTCAATTCCAGGCATTTTTTGCTAATATTAAATATTTTAATGCCAATAAACAGAATTACGCTAATTAAAATGTGATAAAGGTCATTATTACTTTATAGAAATGAACCAGTGTGATACTTGTTACGTTAGCCTGTTATTCAGTAACTTTGCTCATTGTTGCAGTTTCTTCTTGAGTTTTACTATTTAACTGATATAAATATTCTACAGCTTTTTCAGACAGTCCCGTGCTTGCATTCCAAGATGTAATGTTAGGGTATACTTGAGCTGAAGTTGCCAGTATAATATTAGCATCATCAATTTTCATTTTAGGTTTTAGTTTTGAATAACCTAGTGGATAAATTGGTTCAACAAACGGTGCTTTAAAAACCTTTATATCATCAATATCTTTTTCAGTAAAATTTAAATCCGGGTATAAACTAATTAGTTGTTTCTGCCATCTTTCTTTTATGGAGTTTTCATCTTCTTTAAATAAATCCGATGATCTGTGACAATATTTCATTACGTAAACCATATATTTATCACCATATTGTTCTGTATTTACAAGTTCGGTCATTTCCACAACTCCGTCAAAATCTGTATCTGAATTTACCACGGGAGTCCAATAAAAATTATCCAATGGTTTATTTAAGAAAAATAAAGCATTAACAACTCCTTGATACGTTAGTTTGGGATCGACAAAAGATTTTTCAATTTCGGTATCTTTGATTGCATTTGTAAATTGAGGAATTGGAATAGTAGAAATAACCCAGTCAGCATTAATTGTTTCATTATCCAAAATTACTTCAACACCATTATCTGTTTTTTCTAATTTCTTCACAGGTGAATTTATTCTTATTTCTCCGCCATATTCCTTAATTTTATTTTCAATTGCATCGATAAAGCCTTTTAAGCCGCATTTTAGGTAACCTCTTGTGGCAACATTTTTTTCCCGACCAAGTCTTTGCCAAATGTACAATGCAGGTAGGTTCCCTGCATGATCACCGAATTTTGACAGGAATAATTGTTTTAATATTTTCTTCCAAATATTTTCACCATATAAATTCTTAAACCAGGTTTCAATTGGTAAATTGTCTAAATCTTTTTCTTTTCCTAAATATCTTAAAGACAGACTTATTATTCCAAAGCGTAATCTCTCAAAAAAAGAAATGGGCTTAAACTTTAACAAATCAATTGGCGTATTAAATGAATACCTTTTTTTATCAACTATGAATCCCATTCTTGTAGGGTTCCAGTAAAGTTGATCTTTTAGCCCGACATCATCAATTAGTTTCAGTAAAGGATCATCAGAGGGCATTTGACAATGGTAAAATTTATCTATCCATTTTTCCCCATGTTTAAAGAAAGTCCCTAATCCGCCTAATTGGGAATTGCTTTCTAAAAGTGTAACATTATATCCATCTTTTGCTAATTTATGTGAGGCTGCTAAGCCGGCTATACCTGCTCCAATAACTACAATTTTTTTCATATTTTATTTTCTTCTTGGGGGTGGTGATACTCTATCCCTAATCCCTAATTTTAAATACTGCATTAACGTTTTAAACAATTTTAATTTACTTGCTCCCATTTTTCTATCATATCTTAAAAAGAATGGTATTTCAACAATTTTTGGATTCCAATGCCTTAATTTTAATAATAATTCTACCATGCAAGCGAAACCTTGCTCTAGAACCATTGTTTCTCCCCAATTAACTGAAGCTTTGTTTAAAAGACTTACTCGATATGCTCTATATCCACTTGTAAAATCATTAATTTTATCAAGGGGAAGTAAGGTTTTAAAAACTACACTAGCCCCTCTAGATAATAATCTTCTAAATGGAGGCGCACTTTTATCATTTCCGCCGTCAACAAAACGAGATGCAATCACAATATCAGCACCATTTTGAATTTTTGATACCATTACATCCATTAATGTTACATCATGAGTATCATCAGCATCCATTATAATTATTACATCATTAATTCCGGCTTGAGACAAGGCTTCTTTAATACCTGTTTGAACAGCTTGACCTAAGCCCATATTTTTTTCATGATTTACAATGGTTAAATCCAAGTTATTTGCGCTTTTTTTAGTTACTTCTTCGGTTTTATCTGATGATCCGTCATTAACAACGATTACATTAACTTTAAGATTATGGCTGGACTTCAATTCGGATATTCTATCTAATAGGTTAGGTAATGATTCTTCTTCGTTATATGCAGGTAATACAAAATAAACATTTTCTACTTTTATTTTTATATTATTGGTTGTATCTGATATAATTGTTTCGCTTTCTTTAATTGCAGGATCTCTTGATGGCTCAAATAAATCCTTTGTTATTGTTTTTGTATGTACCATTTTCAACCTATTTTTTTTCATAAAAATCAAATTTCAAAAGCAATAAAAAGGATAACTTGAATTATTTAGTGATTTGGAGCAAATTCGAAAAAAGAAATTATTTTACTATTTTTAAACTTTAATGTAATAATATTAAAAAAATTATCGAATATTTAATTCAAAATATAAAGTAATAATTAAATGAAAAAGAAAATTTCTGTAGTATTTGGAACTCGTCCGGAAGCAATAAAACTAATTCCTGTAATTTTGAAGCTGCAAAAAGAAGGTAGTTTTGAAATAAATGTTTGTGTTACAGCTCAGCATAGAGAAATGTTGGATCAGGTTTTAGAAATTTTTGAAATAACTCCTGATGTTGACTTAAATTTGATGAAGCAGAATCAAACTCTTAGTGCACTAACTGCAAGAATAATTGAATCAATTGATAAATATTTCAGTGAATATAAACCGGATGTTGTTATTGTACAAGGTGATACAACAACAGTAATGGCGGTATCTATTGTAGCGTTTTATCATAAAATTTGTGTTGCACATGTCGAGGCCGGATTAAGAACGTTTAAAAAATATTCACCTTTTCCGGAAGAAATTAATAGAGTTTTAACATCAAGAATTGCAGAATATCATTTTGCTCCCACCAAAATTTCTCAAAATAATTTGCTAAAAGAGGGAATTGAGGACGAAAATATATATGTAACCGGCAATACTGTAATTGATGCACTTTTTTTAGCAACGGAGAAAGTAAAGGAAAAAAATCCTGTAATTGAGGGCTTAAACGAAGACATCTTATTGCAAAATTTAAAGCCCTATGTTTTAATTACGGGCCACAGGAGAGAAAATTTTGGAGAAGGTTTTATAAATATATGTGAATCAATATCTGAATTAGCAAAAAAATATCCGAATTATCATTTTATTTATCCTGTCCACTTAAATCCAAATGTTAGAGAACCTGTTAATAAGATATTAAGTGGAAATGACAACATTCTTTTATTAGAACCGCAATCATATTTGCCATTTATTTCATTAATGATGAATTCTAAAATAATTTTAACTGATTCAGGTGGTGTTCAGGAAGAGGCACCCAGTTTAGGAAAACCTGTTTTAGTGATGAGGGATGATACTGAACGGCCTGAAGCAGTAACGGCAGGCACTGTAAAGTTAGTAGGTACGGATAAAACTAAAATAATTAATGAAGTTTCATTACTAATTGATGATTCCGATTATTACAAAAACATGGCAAATGCAGTAAATCCATATGGCGATGGTTATGCAAGCGAAAGGATAAAAGAAATTTTATTAAAATAAATATATTATATTTATAATCAGAGTTTCCCCCCGTCTCAAAAAAATACAAATTCGTTTTAAATAATTGGCTATCTTAATTACTTAGTATTTTTTTAATAATTAATTTATACCAATTGTTTTATTAATATTAATTATTATATTAAAATTTATCAAATTAGTGTATTTTTATATTTAGTTTCTTATTAAAACTAGTATTCTTAAAAAGTATAATTTTTTATCTGTTTAGATACTTAGAATAACTAAACATAACTAAACTTAGTGTAACTGAGGTGGCGAAGCTGTATAAAAGAAAAAGATGAATAATATTTTTTGGCACAAAGGAAAAATTGATAGATTGCAGAGAGAAGAATTAAGTGGTCATAAAAGTGCCTGTTTGTGGTTTACAGGATTATCAGGTAGTGGAAAATCAACCTTAGCACTCGAATTAGAAGCCGAACTCTTTAAAAGAAGAATTCATACTTATATACTTGATGGTGATAATATTCGTCATGGCCTAAACAAAGGTCTCACTTTCTCAAATGTAGATAGGATTGAAAATATTAGAAGAATTGGAGAGGTGTCAAAATTATTTGTCGATGCTGGGGTTTTAGTTTTAACTGCTTTTATCTCACCATTCAAAAAAGATAGACAAATTGTAAGAAATTTGCATACAAAAGGGAGTTTTATAGAAATATTTGTTGATTGTGATTTGGAAACTTGTGAGGCAAGAGATCCGAAAGGTCTTTATGAAAAGGCGAGAAATAATGAAATTAAAGAGTTTACCGGAATAAGTTCGCCATATGAAAAGCCTGTAAATCCGGAATTAATTATTGATAATGGTAAAAACTCCGATTTATCTAATAATGTTCAGTTAATTATTAATTATCTCGAGACAAATAATTATATTCAAACGATTTAACCAATATTATATTCCAAATAAATTGAATGTTTAAAGAAACCAAAGCTCGTTCAATAGTAAAAACAATTTCCTGGAGGGTTTTAGCAACATTAACAACTATTACTCTAGTTTACATTTTTATTGGAGATACAACTATTGCTTTTACTGTTGGTGGAATTGAAGTTTTTCTTAAAATGCTGGTTTATTTTTTTCATGAGCGTATTTGGGATAAACTAAAATTTGGAAAACATGAAATTCAACCTTTTGTAGTTTGGTTAACCGGTTATGCGCGTTCAGGTAAATCTGAAATTGGTAAAAAACTTGCTTTAATGCTAAAAGACAAGGGATTAAAAGTAGAACATCTTGATGGACACACGGTTAGAAATTTATTTCCGCAAACCGGTTATACAAAGGATGAAGTTAACCAACATATTGAAAGAGTTGGATATTTGGCTAGTAGGCTGGAAAATCAGGGTGTATTTGTTGTCGCTTCATTTCTATCACCATATGAAGAATCTAGAAACTTTGTAAGAGCTAATTGTAAAAATTTTATCGAAATTCATATTTCCACTCCTTTAGAAATTTGCGAACAAATGGATAAAAAAGGTGTATACAAGAAAGCAAAAAAAGGTGAGTTGCAAAATTTTCCGGGGGTAAGTGTTGAATATGAAGTTCCTAAAAAACCGGAATTAGTGATAGATACCAGTAACATCTCGATTGATAATGCCGTAAATAGAATATTTGATAATTTAAAAAAGTTTATATAATGGATCACCTGCAACAATTAGAAAATAAAAGTGTTCACATTTTTAGAGAAGCATATGCAAACTTCAAAAATATGTGTATGTTATGGTCAATTGGGAAAGATAGTACCGTGCTTCTCTGGTTAGCGCGAAAAGCTTTTTTGGGCCATGTTCCATTTCCGTTGGTTCATATAGATACAGCATATAAAATCCCGGAAATGATTGAATATAGGGACCGACTCGCATTAGAGTGGAAACTAAATATGGTTTATGGTCAAAATGAAAGAGCACTTGCCGAAAAGCAAACATATCCGGATGGAACAATTGATAGAATTGCATGCTGTAAGAATTTAAAAACGGATGCTCTTCGAAATACTTTGAGTGGTAAATGGAAAAGATACCGTATGAACCATAAAACCGGTGAATATGAAATTGATAAAAATACAGAGCCGTATACAGGTGTTATTGTCGGTGCAAGGGCAGATGAAGAAGGAAGCAGGTCAAAAGAAAGATATTTTTCTCCTAGAGATTTAGAAAGTCAATGGGATGTTGGAGATCAACCCCCGGAGTTTTGGAATCAATTTAAAACAGATTTTGCGCCTGGAACTCATTTAAGGATACATCCGCTCTTGGATTGGACTGAATTAAATATTTGGGAATACATACAAAGAGAAAATATTCCAACTGTTTCCCTTTATTATGATCAAGGAGATGGAAAACGTTACAGGTCACTTGGTTGTTATCCATGTACATCACCCATAGAATCGGAATCAAAAAATATTGAAGAAATTATTGATGAATTAAAAAGCGGTAAACTAAAAAATGTTGCTGAGAGATCGGGTAGGGAACAAGACAAAGAAGACGGTGGTGGTCTTGAGACGTTGAGACGTGATGGTTATATGTAATTCGTTTTTAGGATATTAGAGTAAAGATAAAATTTTTGTGCTAAGGAAAAATAAGTACATGAAAGAACAAATGAATATAGTAATAGCTGGTCACGTTGACCATGGGAAAAGTACAATAATAGGAAGATTATTGGCTGATACCGGTTCTTTGCCTGAGGGAAAATTGGAGCAAGTTAAGGCGATGTGCGAGTTAAACTCCAAACCATTTGAGTATGCGTTTTTGCTAGATGCACTTAAGGATGAACAATCACAAGGAATTACAATAGATTCTGCAAGAGTCTTTTTCAAGACTGTATTAAGAGATTATATTATAATTGATGCGCCAGGACACATTGAATTTTTGAAGAATATGGTTTCCGGTGCTGCAAGAGCTGAGGCCGCTTTATTAGTTATTGATGCAGATGAGGGAGTACAAGAAAATTCTCGTCGACACGGATATATGCTCTCAATGCTGGGGATCAAACAAATTGCTGTTTTGGTTAATAAAATGGACTTGGTAGAATATAAAAAGGAACGATTTGAATCGATAGTAAAAGAATACACGAATTTCCTTGAAGAAATAAATGTAATTCCAAATTGTTTTATTCCTGTTAGTGGAATGGAGGGAGATGGAGTTGCTCAACTCACTTCAAATATTGGTTGGTATTCTGGTAAAACAGTTTTGCAAGTTTTGGATGATTTCGAAAAGGAAAAATTACCAATTGATAAACCTTTTAGAATGCCGGTTCAAGATGTCTATAAATTTACGAAGGATGGAGATAATAGGAGAATAGTTGCGGGAACAATAGATAGTGGTGCGATTGCTATAGGAAATGAAATAGTTTTTTATCCCTCAGGGAAAAAAAGTAAAATCAAATCCGTTGAATCATTCAACACTGATCCAATAAGCAATGTTGAGGCTGGAAATGCTTCTGGATTTACTCTTGAAGAACAAATATATGTTACAAGAGGTGAACTTGCTGTCCGGGGTGATGAACCAAAACCTTTAGTTGGCAAAAAAATAAAAGTTAATTTATTCTGGCTTGGTAGAAATCCTCTTGTAAAAAAGAAGGAGTATTTTCTGAAATTGGGTTCATCCAAAATTGGAATGAAGCTTGAAGAAGTTAATAGAGTTATAAATGCTTCGGATTTAAATGCTCAAGTTGAACGTGATAGAATTGATAGGCATGATGTTGCCGAATGTATATTCCAATTAAATAGAGCAATAGCTTTTGATAAAATGGAAGATAATGCTTCTACAAGTAGGTTTGTTGTTGTAGATGAATATGAAATTGCCGGTGGAGGAATTATCCGGGGAGTACTCGAAGATAAATATTCATGGGTACGTGATAAGGTTATGCTCAGAAATTATAAATGGGAGAAAAGCATCATTTCACCCGAACAAAGAGCTGAAAAATATAATCAGAAATCAACGTTATTACTTGTAACCGGTCCTCAAGAAGCTGGTAAAAAAGAAGTAGCTAAATCTTTGGAATCGAAATTATTTGCTGATGGTAAGGTTGTATATTTTCTGGGTATTGGTAACGTACTTTATGGAGTTGATGCTGATATAAAAGGGAAAAATGGCGGAAATAAAGAAGAGCATCTTAGAAGACTAGCTGAAGTTGCCCACATATTAATGGATGCAGGAGTAATATTGATAATTACTGCAAGAGAACTATCACAAGATGATTTGGAGATTATTAAAACTACAATAAATCCGGATAAAATTGAAATAGTATGGGTTGGGGAGGATGTTACTACCGATATTGCTTACGACATAAAGGTTCCTGGCAGAATGGATGTGGATGTTTCAGTAGAATCAATTAAACAACTTCTACAAGATAATGGTTCTATATTTAAACCTTGGTAGTAAAAGGTAAAATTAAAAATGAACACAGCAATGTTAAACGACATCATAACAATTTCCCTTGAGGCTGGAAAAGCGATAATGAATATTTATGATTCTGCTGATTTTGGTGTAGAAATGAAAGCTGATAATTCCCCATTAACATTGGGTGATAAAGCATCTAACGATATTATAATTAATGGGTTAAGAGAAAAATTTTCGGAAATTCCTATACTGTCAGAAGAAGAAATTGAAATTCCTTATGAGGATAGAAAAAAATGGGATAAATTTTGGCTTGTAGATCCACTAGATGGAACAAAAGAATTTATTAAGAAGAATGGTGAATTTACTGTTAATATTGCATTGATAGAAAAAGATATCCCAACCCTTGGAGTTATTTATGCACCTGCTTATATAAGTGAAAAGCCAAATCTTGTCAACCGGCAGGCAGGAGTGAAAAGTCATAATTTTGAAGAAAATGTTGTTCGGACTGGAGCCGAAGATTCTAAAACTTCATTCTGTGGAACACTTTATTTTACAGATGGTTATAATGGTTCATTTAAACAATTAGCAGGAGAAGAACCAACTAGAATAACCACTATTTCTAAAGATAAAAGCCTAATTGCTGTTAAAAGTAGGTCTCATTCTTCAGAGGATGAACAGAAAATTATGGATGAATTTGGTGTTACTGATTCAATATCTGTAGGAAGTTCTTTAAAGTTTTGTTTAGTAGCAGAGGGGAAAGCTCAAATTTATTATCGGCATGGACCAACTAACGAATGGGATGTTGGGGCTGGACATGCAATAGTTTCAGCAGCTGGCGGAAAAGTAGAAGGGCTCTCATATAATAAGGAAAATGTTTTAAACTCTTCATTTTTAGTAAAGGCATAGTTACTTTACTTCCGATTAATAATCTCAATAATTATAAACAAATAATATGAAAAATTTTGCACTTACCGGGGTAGCAGGTTATATAGCTCCACGACATTTACAAGCTATTAAGGATACTGGCAATAATCTTGTAGCAGCACTGGATAAACATGATTCAGTTGGAATAATGGACAGGTATTTTCCAAATTCCAGTTTTTTTGTGGAATTTGAAAGATTTGAAAGACATCTGGAAAGACTTAAAAGAAGATCTGCATCGGATGCAATTGATTATTTAAGTATTTGTTCACCGAATTTTTTGCATGATGCACATATTAGATTAGCGCTAAGGATTGGAGCTGATGCAATTTGTGAAAAACCAATTGTACTTAATCCTTGGAATCTTGATGCTTTACAAGAACTTGAAGAAGAAACAGGAAAAAAAGTTTACAATATTCTCCAGCTTAGAGAACATGATGCTATTATTGATCTTAAGAAAAAAGTTGAGTTGGAAAACAAAAATACAAAACACGATATTGAATTAACTTATATAACATCAAGGGGGCTTTGGTACGATTTTTCATGGAAGGGAGTTCAAGAACAATCCGGTGGAGTAGCAACAAATATTGGTGTACACTTTTTTGATATGCTGGGTTGGATTTTTGGAAAAGTACAAAGCAGTAAAATATATCTCAAAGAAAAAAGAAGAGTCAGTGGTTTTCTGGAATTTGAGAAAGCAAACGTTACCTGGTATTTATCATTGGAAAAAGAAGATTTACCTGATAAAGCTGTTCAAGAAGGCAAACCAACATATAGGTCGTTAAAATTGGATGGTGAAGAGTTCCATTTCAGTGATGGATTTACCGATTTACATACCAAAGTCTATAAATCCATTTTAAACGGAAATGGTTTTGGTTTAGATGACGCGAGACAATCTATTGAGATTGTTCATGAAATTAGGAATAAGGAAATATCTGCACTACTAGATAATCCGCATCATTATTTAATTAATAATTAGGTAAAATAATGCCAGAGAATAATCAAGATTACACAATAAATAAATATGCAGTTGTTGACGATAATGTTGAGATAGGTGAGGGAACAAAAGTCTGGCACTTTGCTCATGTGCAAAGTGGTGCTAAAATAGGAAAAAAATGCGTGCTTGGTCAGAATGTTAATGTTGGTAATAATGTTACCATTGGCGACTTTGTAAAAATCCAAAACAATGTATCCGTGTATGAGGGAGTTACTCTTGAGGATTATGTATTTTGTGGTCCATCAATGGTGTTTACAAATATTTTGGATCCAAGAAGTAAATATCCACAAGTCGGGGCAAAATATTACATAAAAACTTTAGTTAAAGAAGGTGCTTCTTTGGGAGCAAATTCTACAATTGTGTGTGGAAATACGGTTGGGAGATTTGCATTTGTTGGCGCTGGCTCTGTAGTGACAAAAGATGTTCCGGATTTTGCTTTAGTAGTTGGAAATCCGGCAAAAATCAAAGGTTGGTTTAGTGAGGCAGGTGAAAAACTACAATTTGACGATGAAGGTTTAGCCACTTGTTCAAGAACGGAAAAAAAATATAAACTCGAAAATAACATAGTAACAGAAGTAGAGTAAGTAAAAAAAACGGAAATGGAAAGAGAAGAAGGGGATAAAAGAAGAGTGGGAGAAGGGGAGAAAAGGAGATAGGTTAGTAAAAGAATTTATGCAGCTTATAAAAAGTCATAAAGAATTGGATGTATATAAACTGTCATTTGAAGTAGCTATGAGGATTTTTAATGTTAGCAAGTCCTTTCCAATCGAAGAAAAATACTCATTAATAGACCAGATAAGAAGATCATCTCGATCAGTGTGTTCAAATATTGCAGAGGCATTTCGAAAAAGAAGATATCCCAAAGCATTCATTTCTAAATTGAGTGATTCGGAATCTGAAGCTTCTGAAACTCAAACATGGTTAGAATTTGCCTTAGCTTGCAAATATATTGATAACGAAAAATTCGAAGAATTAAATAAAACATATAATAATATTTTAGGGAAATTAGTTGTAATGATGAACCAGCCAGAAAAGTGGAAGATTTAACTTTTCATATTATCACCATTTTTTCTTTTCTCCCTTTCGTAATAATTTGGAGTTAGTATGCGAGTTCCTTTATTAGATCTAAAAATGCAGTATCATTCCTTAAAAAAGGAGTTAGATGAAGCTATTCTTAAAACTGCTGAATCACAATATTTTATACTTGGTCCGGAAGTAAAAAAACTTGAAGATGATGTAGTTAAGTTCTTGGGAGCAAAAAAAGCAGTTGGAATTTCTTCCGGCACGGACGCATTATTAATTGCTTTAATGGCAATTGATCTGCAGCCTGGTGACGAAGTTATAGTGCCAACTTATTCTTTTTTTGCAACTGCAGGTGTTGTTTCCAGATTAAATGCCGTCCCGGTTTTTATTGATTGTGATCCGGTTACTTTTAATATAGATCCTGCTAAAATTGAAGAAAAAATTACGAATAAAACGAAAGCAATTATTCCGGTTCATTTATATGGTCAAAGTGCGGATATGGATGCTATTATGGAAATTGCTGATAAATTTAATCTAAAAGTAATTGAAGATGGTGCACAAGCAATAAGCACTCAATACAAAGATGGAAAATGCGTTGGTACTATTGGTCATATTGGTTGCTACTCATTTTTCCCAAGTAAAAATCTTGGTGGTTATGGTGATGGCGGGATGGTAGTTACGATGGATGAAGAAATGGGAGAAAAGTTAGAAATTTTGAGGATGCATGGGAGTAAGCCAAAGTATTATCATAAAATTGTTGGCGGCAATTTCAGATTGGATGCAATACAAGCTGCCGTATTAAGTGTCAAGTTACCTCATTTGAATTCATGGTCTGAAGGAAGAAGACAAAATGCCGAACTTTATACTCAATTATTCAAAGAGGCTGGATTAGCAGAGGAAGAAGGGCAAATTACTTTAGATGATAAAAACAAAGTATTACTTCCTAAAGCGATCTACAAAAAAACTAGCAACCAGAATCAAGATTCAAGTATCAAGAACCATCATATTTATAATCAGTATATTATTAGAGTTGAAAAAAGGGATGAATTAAGGGGATTTTTATTGGAGAATGAAATAGTTACGGAAGTCTATTATCCGGTTGCTTTTCATAATCAAGAATGTTTCCAAGATTTACCAAGCTCAAAAGATAAATATCCGCATTCTGATTTTGCTGCAAATCATTCTCTCGCACTTCCAATTTATCCTGAGTTAACAAATGAACAAATTAAATACGTTGTTGAGAAGATTGCTGAATTTATAAATAAGTAAGAATTCCGAAATTGGAAATTAAACATAACAAAAATGATCTTGTCATTCCGGTATGCTTTTAGCCGGAATCTAATATAAAATTGGATCAACCTGCATTAATAATTTGAATAAAGTAACATCTATTATAGAAAAATATAAAAACGATCTCCACCTTGCAGAGTTGTTTAAAGGTGGGGGAATATCTTTTCTTCTTAAAATTGTCGGCCTTGCTTTAGGATATATATTTTCAATTGTGGTTGCAAGAACATTAGGAGCAGAAAGTTGGGGAATTTATTCAATTTGTTTAGCTATCGTTACAATTTCAAGCATATTTGCGAGATTTGGGTTTGACACTACAATATTGAGATTAAATGCAGAATATAAGGCAACGAATAAAGAACAATATTTAATTTCATTATCAAAGTTTGTATTTAAAATATCTTTTCTAATTTCTCTTTTTATTTCATTAATAGTTTTTCTATTCGCTAGTTTTATTTCAGCTCAAATTTTTGGTAAACCTGAATTAACAGAATCGGTAAGACTAATTTCTTTAGCAATTATCCCATTCTCTTTATCTCTTATTGTTTCTAGCGCGTTAAAGGGGTTAAAGAAAATAACAAAAGCCGTATTTATCGAATATGTTTCCAAATTTGCTCTAATGTTATTTTTATTCTTGATGTGGATATTCTTTTTTGATCTAACCATATTTAGCATTGTTTATATTATTGTAATAGCATCATGGCTGATGTTTATTATAAGTGGGTATTGGTACTGGAGGGTAATAAATAGTTCAAATTTTAGTACCGAAACAACAATTGATTGGAAACCTATTTTTAAGATTGCAATGCCCTTGATAATGGCAAGTTCGGTTTTTTACATAAAAGGTTGGATAGATACAATTTCTATTGGAATTTTCATGACTGAAAAAGATGTTGGTATTTATAATATAGCTTATAAATTGGCTCATCTTACATTAATCCCATTGTTAACAATAAATAGTATCGCATCACCGAAATTTGCGGAAAATATTAAAAACAAAATTGAATTAAAAGTTATTCTTAGAAAAGCTGTAAAATTAATTAGCCTTTTTTCATTTCCAATTCTGATAAGCTTGATATTATTTCCAAAATTACTTTTAGGTGTTTTTGGTAATGAATTTATTGAAGCAGAAATCATTTTAATCATAATTGCTATAGCTGCTTTTATTAATTCTGTATTTGGTTCTTTTGGCTATTTATTGCAGATGACAGGGCGTCATATTGAGTTCCAAAATTCAATAATAATATTAGTACTCGCAGCTAGTATATTGAACTATTTTTTTATACCTTCTTGGGGCTTAATGGGAGCAGCAATATCCACATTAGTTGTAAATTTACTTTGGAATACAAGTATAATAATCTATAATTTTATCTGAGGTTGTTTTGGGCAGAATATTAATTACAGGCGGAGCTGGTTTTATTGGAAGCAATTTAGTTGACTACTTTCTAGAAAGGGGTCATGAAGTTGTTTGCTTAGATAACTTAGCAACGGGTTTTGAAGAAAATATTAAACATAATTTTGGAAATCCAAAATTTAATTTTATTAATGGTGATATAAGAGATTTTGAAATTTGCAAGGAAGCAGTTCAAGGGTGCGATTTTGTTTCTCATCAAGCTGCACTGGGTTCAGTTCCAAGGTCTATTAAAGATCCAATAAATACTAATTCGGTAAATATTGATGGCTTTTTAAATACTTTAATCGCTACTCGTGATGAGGGAATAAAAAGATTTGTATATGCAGCCAGTTCAAGTACATACGGCGATTCTAAAAAACTTCCAAAAGTGGAAGATGAAATTGGTAGACCTCTGTCTCCTTATGCAATTACAAAATTTGTAAATGAACTCTATGCAGATGTTTTTTCAAAAACCTATGGAATGGAGTGTATTGGTTTACGTTACTTTAATGTTTTTGGGCAAAGACAAACACCAGAGGGTGCTTATGCTGCTGTGATTCCTCTTTGGGTGAAAAAACTGTTGAATGGAGAAAGACCTGTTATAAATGGTGATGGTAGTTATAGTCGTGATTTTACTTACATTGATAATGTTATGGAGGCAAATGAAAAAGCACTCTTTACAGAGTCTACCCAAATTTTTACTGGGCAAAGAAATTTTTATAACCTTGAATTCGATGACCATAAATACTTAAAACAAATCAATCAGAAGGTAGAATCTCTACTTCAAAATATTAATATCGATGATTATTATTTTTCTGAAGTTTTTAATATTGCATATGGAGGAAATACTACGTTATTGAAATTATATAAAGCTTTAATTGATAATCTCTCTAGATTTGAAGAAAATATCACTGATATAAAACCAATATTTGGAGATTACAGAATTGGTGATGTTCCACATTCACAAGCAAGTATTTTAAAAGCAAAAACCATATTGGGTTATGATCCCAAATATGATGCTGAAAATGGATTCGCTTTAGCAGCAGAATGGTATTACAAAAGTTCAAATCTAAAGGAGGAATAATTTATTGAAGGGTATTATATTAGCTGGGGGTTCTGGAACTCGATTATATCCATTGACAAAGGTTAACAGCAAACAGCTTTTACCTGTTTATGATAAACCCATGATTTATTATCCCATATCAACACTGATGCTTGCTGGAATTCGAGAGATACTTATAATTTCGACGCCAATTGATTTACCCAAATATAAAGAACTTCTGGGCAATGGAAGTAGTTTTGGTCTCGAATTGAGTTATGCTGAACAACCAAAACCGGAAGGCCTAGCTCAAGCTTTTATAATTGGGGAAGACTTTTTAGCAGGAGACGATGTTTGTTTAATTTTAGGAGACAATATATTTTATGGACAAGGACTTACTTCAATTTTTAAACGAAGTATTGGCAATGTAGAAAATGATAGGAATGCTGTAATTTTTGGCTACTATGTATCAGATCCACAAAGATATGGTGTTGTTGAATTTGACAATAAGAACAGAGTAGTTTCAATAGTCGAAAAGCCAAGCAAACCTAAAAGTAATTATGCCGTTGTGGGATTATACTTTTATACCAATGAAGCCGTACAATTTGCAAAAAAAATAAAGCCATCTGCACGTGGTGAACTAGAAATCACTACTGTTAATCAAGAATTTTTGAAGAAAGAAAAACTCAAGGTTGAGATTCTCAGAAGAGGCTTTGCATGGCTTGATACTGGAACACATGAATCAATAATGCAAGCTTCAAATTTTATTGAAACTATTGAAAAAAGACAAGGACTAAAAGTCGCATGCTTAGAGGAAATTGCTTACTTAAGAAAATTTATTTCAAAAGAACAGTTAAGTAAATTGGCTGAAAAGTATAATAATAGTTATGGAGAATACTTACAAAAGGTTATAAAATTATTATGAAAGATGAAGCAAGAGTAATCCAATTACCAAAAATATTAGATAAGAGAGGAAATCTTTCCTTTATTGAAAGTGATACGCATATTCCTTTTGAAATAAAGAGAGCGTATTGGATCTACGATGTGCCGGGTGGTGAAATTAGAGGTGGGCATGCATATAAAAAATTAAATGAACTAATTGTTGCTCTTTCAGGATCTTTTGATATTATATTAGATGACGGTAATGGTGAAAAAAAATACTCACTTAATAGATCATATTATGGTTTGTTTGTTCCCAAAATGTATTGGAGAAGAGTTGAAAATTTTTCGACAAATTCACTGTGCTTAATACTCGCAAGTGATTATTATAATGAATCAGACTATATTCGCGATTTTGAAAAATTTAAAGAGCTAGCAAATGATGAAAAGTAGTAAATCAACAATTTACGATTGCTCAATAATTCACTTTCCTAAAATTGAAAACAGAGCCGGCAATATTACCCCGGTTGAAAATAATAAACAGATACCTTTTGAAATTAAGAGAGTCTTTTATCTCTATGATATTCCAGGTGGTGAGGATAGAGGTGCTCATGCCCACAAAGAATGCCATCAACTTTTAATTGCAGCTAGTGGAAGTTTTGACATATTTTTAGATGATGGCGTAAATAAAAAAACAGTTTCTTTAAACCGACCCTATTTGGGTTTGCATATTCCCCCAGGCATTTGGGCGGCTGAACAGAGCTTTTCTTCGGGTTCGATATGTCTTGTACTTGCTTCAGAATTGTATAATGAAAAAGATTATATACGGCGGTATCAAAACTTCATTGAAGTTAAAGCCGAGCAATTCTTTGTCAATTAAACAAAAAAATATTTTAATTAATTAATAATAAAATTAGGCTAATAATATGTTAACAAAAGATGCAATTATTGAAATCATCTTGAAAAGCTTGGATGAGATAAATAAAATGAATAATAGTAAAATCCAATTGAGTGTAGATACTAAATTATTTGGAAGCAATAGTTCTTTGGATTCATTAGGGTTTGTCAATTTAATTACTTCTATTGAAGAGAACATTGAGGAATTAACAGGGAATTATATACCTATCGCAGACGAAAAAGCTTTTTCTCTTGAATCAAGTCCTTTTAAAAGTGTTGAAACCCTTGCAACTTTTATTGAAACACTTATAAATGAATGAACCAAATATGAAGCCAGTTATGCTTGTGACAGGTACCAGTCGGGGAATTGGGAAATATCTAGCAAATTATTATTTGAATAATGGTTTCAGAGTTATAGGATGCAGTAGAAGTACATGTGAAATTGTTAATGAAGATTATACTCATGTTTGCATTGACATATCAAGTGATGCTGAAATTCTTAATCTTTTTAAGATGATTAGAAAGGATTTTAAAAGATTAGATGTCCTAATTAATAATGCTGCTATAAATCCTATGATCTCAAATGTCGTATTATTACCGTATGATACAATTCAGAAAATTTATAAAATAAATGTTTTTGCCCCAATATTGTTTTCGAGAGAAGCAATTAAACTTATGGGTCGTCATAAATATGGTCGAATTATTAATATGGGATCCATGGCAACAAAACATGAAGTTGCTGGTGAGGCTTTATATACATCAACCAAAGCTTCAATTAATGCCATCACAAGAGTTTTATCAAAAGAAGTTATCAATATGGGTATCACAGTTAATGTCTTGGCACCTTCAGTAATTGAAACTGATTTATCCAAAGCAATTAATCAAGATGCCTTAATGGAAGTTTTAAAAAGAAATGCTATTAATCAGTATGGTGATTTAATTGATATTTCAAATTTGATTGACTGCTTGATCAAAGAAGAGAGTAAAGCAATTACTGGACAAATTGTTTATTTGGGTGGAGTATAATGCACGTTAATATTAGAGCAATAGCCGTTGGGGATTGGAAGGTTAATTGCTATTTAGTTGCAATTGGGAATGAAGGATGGTTAATTGATCCTGGAGATGAAATTGATAAAATTGTTAGTGCTCTAAATCTGGATAATTATAAATTAAAAGGGATTATTAATACTCATGGTCATTTCGATCATATAGGAGCTGTGGCAGATATCAAGGATAAATATAATATTTCATTTTCTATTCATTCGAAAGATAGGCGCTTAGTAAGCCAAGGAAATCTTTATAGAAGAATGGTTGGAAGTTTAAAAATATCTAAGACACCAGTAATTGATAATTATCTTAATAATAATTCTTCTCTTAAATTAGAAGACAAGAGAATTGTAGTCCACCATACTCCAGGACATACGGATGGTAGTGTTTGTTTCGAAATAGATAGAAATTTACTAGTTGGTGATTTGTTTTTTGAAAATAATCTTGGAATAAGCAATTTACCAGGCGGGAATAAAAGATTATTATTGAACTCAATCAATTATATCTGTGAAAAATTTATTGGATATCAAATATACCCTGGACACGGTGAACCATTTGTTCTTGAACATGATCAAATGAAAAATTTGAAGGAATAAAATAATGGGATTAGTAATAAATCAAATAGAATATTATTTGCCAGAAAAAATCGTTACTAATAAGGATTTAGCTTTAGAAAATCCAGATTGGGAAGTTGAGAAAATTGAACAAAAATCTGGAGTTAAAAGAAGACACATTGCTGGAGAAAATGAAACAGCATTAAATCTAGCTATAAAAGCAGTAGAAAAAATATTATCAACTGGTTCAATTTTGAAAGAGGAAATTAACGGAATAGTCTTTTGCACTCAGAGTTCAGATTATATAATGCCATCTAATTCTTTTCTTATTCATAAATATTTTAATTTCAGTGAGGATGTTTGGGCATTTGATTATGATCTAGCATGTTCTGGTTATATTTATGGTTTAGCAATTGCTAGGGGTTTTATTAGTACAAACTTAGCGAAAAATGTTTTGCTTATTACATCAGATACCTATTCTAGATATATAAATCCCAAAGACAGGGCTACAAGTGTGTTATTTGGAGATGGGGCTGCTGCAAGTATTTTATGTGAAGATGATGGGAGAGGTGTGCTTGACATAATCTTGTCATCTAAGGGAGAAAATTTTGATGTTTTTTATATTCCTGCTGGAGGCTGTAAAACTCCCAAAAGTGACCGTACAAAACAAGTATCTGTTGATCATAGTGGGAATATACGTAACTTAGAAAACATACATATGAATGGATTTGCAGTTTGGCAATTTATTTCTAAAAAGGTTTCTGAACAGATTAACAAATTGCTTAAGAGAAATCATCTCACTATTGATGATATTGATTTATTCATTTTTCATCAAGCCAGCAAGTTAACTATTGATTCATTAGTGAAAACTCTTGGAATAGATAAAGCAAAAGTTTTCATGAATATAGAATGCGTAGGAAATACTGTCTCATCATCTATACCAATTGCATTAAAAGATGCTGAAATAAATAGTAAACTAAAGAATGGAGATTTGGTTTTGCTATCAGGATTTGGGGTAGGTTTGTCTTGGGGCAGTTCAATTATGAGATACTAGGAAAATAAATTATGAGCACTTTAATAAAAAAAATGATTGAATATACTGAAATGCCTGCTATAATATGGCATGATAATACTGTTAGTTATAAGCAGTTAATTACTAAGTATAATAAGGCAACAAAATTTCTTATAGATAATAATGTTTTGAGCGGGGAGGTTATTTCACTAACTGGTGATTTTACGCCTAATACTATTGCATTAATGTTTGCTTTAATTCATAATAATAATATTATTGTACCCTTTAATTATACGATTAAAGAATCTGAATTCATTAAATTTGATATCGCAAGAGTTCAAAAGGGAATAATTGTAAATATAGTTGATGATAAATATATCCTTGAAGACAGGGGTGGTAATGGCCAACATGTGCTTTACGAAACTATTAGAAAACATCGACATCCAGGCCTTGTTTTATTCACGTCAGGGACCTCGGGACAGCCCAAGGCAGCTGTTCATGATTTTCACAAATTATTAGAAAAATTTAAACTACCAAGAAAATCTTTGCGGACAGTTAATTTTTTACTTTTTGATCATTGGGGTGGGCTTAATACTATGCTTCACACATTATCAAATGGAGGTGTTGTTCTTACCTTAAAAGATAGACAACCAGAATCGATATGTTCTTTTATTGAAAAGCACAAAATTGAATTGTTGCCAGCTTCTCCATCCTTTCTTAATTTGTTACTAATTAGTGAAGCGTATAAAAATTATGATTTGTCTAGTCTTAAACTAATTTCATATGGAACTGAACCAATGCCGCAAACAACTCTTATAAGACTAAAGAAAACATTTTCTGAAGTAAAACTTCAACAAACATATGGTTTAATAGAATTAGGTGTGCTAAGATCAAAGTCTAAAAGTGATGATTCTCTTTGGGTCAAGGTTGGAGGCGAGGGTTATCAAACAAGAATTGTCAAAGGATTATTAGAAATTAAAGCAGAATCAGCAATGCTTGGTTATTTAAATTCATCATCTCCATTTACCGAGGACGGTTGGTTTATGACTGGTGATCAAGTTGAAGTTGAAGGGGAATATATTAAAATCCTTGGTCGAAAATCAGAAATCATCAATGTGGGCGGTGAGAAAGTATATCCTGCTGAAGTTGAAAGTGTAATTCAGAAGATAGAGAATGTTGCTGATGTTACAGTCTTCGCAGAGAAAAATCCAATTATGGGTAACATTGTATGTGCGAAAATAAAACTATTGAAGGAAGAAGATACAAAAGGGTTTATTAAACGCGTGAAAATATTTTGTAAGAAAAATCTGCAATCTTTTAAAGTCCCTGTAAAAGTGATAGTTAATACTGATGATCTTTATAATGAACGATTCAAAAAAAAACGAAGTTTCTAATTAATTCCCGAATAATAAAATGATTTTAACTGGCAAATTTGCAAAATTACGCCCAATAACAGTATCTGACGCACAAATCACATTAAAATGGAGATTAAGTGACAGAGCTAAATTTATGCAATCTGGAGCCAAAACTTTAAAACAACAAGAGAATTGGATTAAAAATGCAGTTAAAAAGACAAACGAGATCACCTTCATTATTGAATATTGTAATAGACCAGTTGGAATGATTGCGATTTGTAATATCAATAATAATTATAAAAATTGCAGTTTGGAAAGGCTTTTAATTGGTGAAATACTAATTGTGGGGAATATTCCAGTTGCTTTTGAGAGTGAACTTCTTTTATGTGATTATATTTTTAATGAATTGAATATGCATAAGATAAATGGTGATGTTATGGAGGATAACAAGAATATGATCGAATTTCGAAAATACGTTGGTTATAGTTTTGATGGTGTTCTTAGAGATCAATATATTTTTAATGGAGAATATAAGAATACTAATTTGGTTTCTTTGCTTGAAGAGGAATATGTGAATAAATGCAGACCCAAACTTTTAGGATTGATAAGACTTAGTCAAATGTAATTTCATTAACTCTATTTTAATAAATATCTAATGATTAAATTTTTAGATTTACAAAAACAGAATAACCAATATTCAGAAGAATTAAAAAAGGTTGCATCCGAGGTTATAGATTCTGGATGGTATTTATTGGGTGAAAAGCTGAAACAATTTGAAATTCAATTGTCAGAATATCTTAATGTCAAATATTCCATTGGTGTAGGAAATGGGCTCGATGCATTACGATTAATTCTTAAAGGATATATTGAAATGGGAGTTATGAAAGAGGGAGACGAAATAATTGTCCCTGCAAACACCTATATTGCAACAATTTTAGCGATAACGGATAATAGACTTAAGCCGGTTTTAGTTGAACCTGACATAAACACATACAATCTTGATATTTCTTTAATTGAACAGAATATTACATCTCGTACTAAAGCTATTATGGTTGTTCACTTATATGGGCAAATATGTTGGTCAGAAGAACTTGAAAATACTGCAAAAAAATTTAATTTGAAAATAATTGAAGATAATGCACAAGCTATTGGGGCAGAATGGAAGGAAAAAAAAAGCGGATCATTGGGTGACGCTTCTGGTAATAGTTTTTATCCTGGTAAAAATCTAGGTGCTTTAGGTGATGCTGGTGCAGTTACTACTAATGATGCTGAGCTTGCAGATATAGTTGTGGCACTAGGAAATTATGGATCAAGAAAAAAATACTATAATGATTATCAAGGCTTAAACAGCAGATTGGATGAGTTGCAGGCCGCTTTTCTCTCTGTAAAATTAAAATACTTAGATAATGAAAATCTAATTAGGAGAAATATAGCCCAATACTACTGTGAAACTATAAAAAATGATAATATTATTCTGCCTAATATTGATATTATTAAAGACAAAAGTCATGTTTGGCATTTATTTGTAGTTAGAACCGAAGAAAGAGAAAAAATTCTAAATTATTTAGCTACAAATAATATCCAAACTTTAATACACTATCCTGTTCCACCAAATAAGCAGAAAGCTTATAAAGATTGGGCTGCATCAAGTTTTCAAATTACAGAAAATATTCATAATCAAGTTTTTAGTATTCCAATAAGTCCAGTTATGTCAACTGAAGAAGTTGAAAAAGTTGCAGAAGTAATTAATAATATTCAACATTGACCTCAATCTGTTAATCCTCTAAAAATGTATAGATATTCTGAAAAACCAGCAATACTCATACCGCCAAATTATTAAAGCAACCACTTTATTTGGTGGAGTACAGTTTTTAAAAATTGTCATTCAAATAATTCGATCGAAGGTCATAGCTGTTTTATTAGGACCTGCAGGAATTGGAATTATGGGTTTGCTCACTTCAACTATCAATGTTATTGGTTCCTTAACAAATTTTGGATTAGGAACCAGTGCTGTAAAAGATATATCGGTAGAAAATGCTTCAGAAGACAAACAAAGGATTTCGACTATTGTTACGGTTTTTCATCGCTTGGTATGGATTACCGGAACATTCGGATCCCTTTTAGCCTTAGTTTTGTCCCCATGGTTAAGCCAGTTAACATTTGGAAATAACGATTATACTTTAGCTATTGGCTGGATTTCCATTACTCTGCTTTTTAATCAACTGAGCAAAGGCGAATTAGTAATTCTACAAGGAATCCGTAAGCTGAAACTCTTAGCCAAAGCAAATTTGTTGGGAAGCAGTTTGGGTTTACTAGTTACTCTACCAATGTATTATTATTGGGGAATTGATGGTATTGTACCAGGCATTATTGGATCATCATTAGTAACTCTTTTGGCCGCTGTGTTTTATTCACGAAAAGTGACGATCAAACGCATTAAAATCTCCTATTCAGGAACCATTGAAGAGGGACGTAATATGCTTCAGATGGGGTTTATGATTAGTCTAAGTAGTTTTTTATCAATAGGAGCTTCATATATCGTTCGAATTTTTATAAGTCATAAAGGTGGTGTTGAAGAAGTTGGTCTATACAATGCTGGTTTTGCAATAATAAATACCTACGTGGGATTAATATTTGCAGCTATGGGAACTGATTACTATCCAAGACTTTCTGCTGTAGCCTATGACAATAAACTTTGTAGGCAAACCATTAACCAACAGGCAGAAATAGGGATATTGATTTTAGCTCCTATCTTAGTGATTTTTCTCATATTTATCAATTGGGTTGTTATCATCCTCTATTCCAAGCAATTTATTGCGGTTAACGATATGATTTATTGGGCTACCTTAGGCATGTTCTTTAAAACTGCTAGTTGGTCAATATCTTATGTCTTTTTGGCAAAAGGTGCTAGCAAATTGTTTTTCTGGAATGAGTTGATCGCCAATATTTATGTGATGGGATTTAATATAATTGGATATTACTTCTTTGGACTTATCGGTTTAGGGATATCTTTCACACTTTCATTTCTAATATATCTTGTACAAGTATTTATTGTTAGTAAGATTAAGTATGAATTTTCGTTTGACAAGGAGTTTATTAATATCTTTATTTTTCAGTTTGGGTTAGGACTTTTAGGATTTCTGGCTATTAATTACTTAATACCATCCTATGCTTATTTTGCTGGTGCTTTGTTAGTTTTGGTTTCTGGCTGGTTTTCGTTTAAAGAACTGCATAAAAGAATAAATATAAAACAATTATTAAGAGGAATTTTAAAAAATAAAAAATAAATAACTGTTCTTTAAATTTTTCTTAACTAAGATATCAATTGGTTTTATTGTAGTTTTTTAATTGTTTTCAGTTATTTCTTTATTGCAATCAAGAACGATAAACTTACTAGAGTTTGATAACTATAATATTTAAATAATATGAGCGTATTATGATTTGTTTTATCGCCTGGGGCGTAAATATTGCCGGCGGTGTTCAGAGTTTAATAATTAACCTCACTACTCAACTTTCAAATGATAGTGAAGAGGTTACTATAATTGGTTATGAGTTCTGCCACATAGTTAAAGAACTTAGAAAAAATAATATAAATTTTGTTTTTGTTGATTTAAATTTAATTCATAAAAATAATTTAAAATCTATTTTAGAAAATAAAGTAGTAATATTTACATCATTTTCGCCTCAACTAGGATTGCACAAATTACGTGAGGCCAATATTCGTGCATTATATTGGAACGTGTTTCCAACTCGGCTCAAGGACGCAAATAAAATAGGGCCAATAAATCTTAAATTTTTGACAAAAGTACTTGTTAAGTATTTATTTAATAATAATAGTTGCGTTTTTATGGATAAGCATGGACTGAATGAATCAATAAATATTTTTAGGAATAATTATATTGTTAATAAGGTCAATTACTTACCTATTCCTATCAAGATAGAAAAGAATTATTATAAAAATAACATTCATAAATCTAATTTTTATAAAAAAATAAATATTTCATATGTCGGGCGTGGATCAAATTGGAAGGTTAAACCTTTTATTAAGTTCATTAATGATTTGAATGTAATCGATATTGGGGATACGCAAATTATATTCCATATAATAACACAAGAACCTCAGAACTATAAAGAGCAAATAGAAAAAATAAAATGTAGCGAAAATATTAGCTTCCTATATCAAGAGAATATTTTTGGTGAAGAGTATAAAAAATATCTTCAAAAGAATATAGAATTACATATAGCCATGGGTACGGCTGCTCTGGATGGGGCGTCAATGGGCATACCAACAATAGTTATTGATATGACCCTTACCGAAATGCCAAAGAATTACAAGTATAGGTGGCTATTTGAAACTGATGATTATGATTTAGGCCATGATGCAAATAAATATTATAATACAAATGGGCATGAATTTACAGAAATTATAAATCCCTTTATGAATAACGAGATTGATTCAATAGAAACACTTTCAAAAAAATGTTTCTATTATGTAAAAGAAAATCATGAGATATCAATCATCGCTAATAATCTTAAAAATTATGCATTTGAAACAAAGGCATATGTTAAACCTATATTAAACCTTTCATTTGTTAATACTATAATAAAGCGATATTTATTAAAAATTTTTCCAAAATAAATAAGATACATATCTAACATATTAATACAAAGTGATTGAACATTAGGTATAGTGAAATATGGAAGTATTATTCTCAGTTTTAATTTTTGTTGTTCCATTTTATTTTATTATAAAATATAAAAGTAGATTTATTTATGCCTACTTAGTTTTTAACATAATTATTGACGTTTCATTAGGATTCATAGAAGTTGAAATGCAATTAGTTGCGATTTCTAGAGCACTGATATCCTTACTATTTATTTTTATCGTTTATGTAGATTCCAAAGGGAAATTGTTTCATGGAAGTTTTATAATATTAGTTTATTTAATATATCTACTTGTTCTTGTCCCGTTTTCGAGTAATATTTTGGTCTCTTTCTCATCTTATTTGAAAGTTGTTTTGACTATCTCAATGTTTCCATTGGGTCTATTCTATTTTGATAGTATTATTAAATTAAGGAAGCTTAATGTAGCAGTAATTTGGGTTATGTTCTTTATTTTCGTTAATTTTTTATTTGCCAATGTATTTGGGATAGGTAGTAATCCTTATGGAGGGGGGATTGAGTTTTATGTTGGTAATATAAAATTAAGTGCTATCAATACACCAGTATATGCATTATTAATATTAACCAGCATATTTCAAGTTAACGGGAAAAACCATAAAAAGTGGTCAGTGATATTTGCTATTCCATCATTAATTTTTCTCATATTATCATTAAAAAGAATTTCCTTAGTTGCACTAGCTTTTGGTATCCTGATTATTTTATTTTATAGTCGCCATAAGTCGAAGTACATAAAATGGGCTCTTATAATCTTCGTAATAATTATTTCTTTAAGTCCTTTTTATATTGATATTCTTGAGCAACAAATTGAAGCACGTGGTCAAAGATTGAATATTGAAATTATTGAAAAAGAATCAAGATATTTTGAAACATTGAATGTTATCGAAGAAATTATTTATGGTCGGGATATTAAAAAAACATTATTTGGTAAAGAAATTTTTAATTCAGTAGGCTTTTACGCCAGTAGATTTAGCAATCGACCTCTTCATGTAGATTATAATATATTGCTTTATGGAACCGGAACTATAGGTGTTTTCCTATATCTCTTAGTCTATTTAACTATTTTTTTTCAATTTCGAAAAATAAAAAACCGTCTTTTAAAAAATGTGTCTAATTATCAAGGTAAAGAAATTTATTATATACTCATGCCTCTTTTTTATGCTATTTTCTGGGGGACATTAATTATATCGATTTCAGGAGGAATGTTAGGCATTACCCATAGAACTTTATCCTTCTTATATATGGGGGCAATTATTGGTATTTTAAAAAGTGGTTCTGCTAAGGTCTCTTTAAGTAGATTAAAACTTAAGTAAATGTATTGATCGTTAGATAATGTTTGTGTTAATACATTGTATAATTGATAATTGTCAAAATTATATCTGGAAAAGATATTAAATGAATTCTTGATCTAAGTTAAGATAGCATAGTTAGGAAATAATTTTAGTGAGGTTCTTATAATGTGTGGTATTGGTGGTTTAATTTATGAAGATAAAAACCATATTGTTAATCAAACTTTATTACAAAAAATGACGGATTCAATTATTCATCGGGGCCCAGATGAAAAAGGAATTTATCAATTTAAAAATGTTGGATTAGGATTTAGAAGATTAAGTATTATTGATTTAAAAAATGGTCACCAACCAATGAGTTCCTATAATGACAAATTTCATATTGTCTTTAACGGTGAAATTTATAATTTTAAGGAAAAACGAAAATTATTACAGTCAAGAGGTTATAATTTTACAACCAAATCTGATACTGAGGTTTTATTGAACCTTTATATTGAATTTGGAAATGATTGTCTTAAGCATCTTCGTGGAATGTTTAGTTTTGCAATTTTTGATAAAGTAAGAAATATTCTATTTTGCGCAAGAGATAGAATAGGGATAAAACCCTTCTATTATTTTTTTGATGAAAGAAAGTTTATTTTTGGTTCAGAAATTAAGGTGATTTTGAAGAGTGGTCTCATTACTCCTACAATTTCATCTAAGGCTCTTGATTCATTTTTAGCATATGGATACACCGCAAAAGATCTGTCAATTTATAATGAAATAAAAAAATTAAAACCAAGTCAATATTTTGAACTTGATTTAAATTCGTGGCAATTGAAGGAAAATAATTACTGGAACCTCAATTATAAAATCAATTACAAATATACTGAACAAGATTGGATTAAAAAGTTAGAATTCAAATTTAATGAAGTAATCAAACTTCATAAAGTATCAGATGTCCCTATAGGATCTTTTTTGAGCGGTGGAATCGATTCAAGTGGAGTGACAGCATTTCTTGCAAATAATTCAAATAAGCCAATTAATACATTTTCTATTGGATTTCATGAAGAAAAATATAATGAACTTAATTATGCAAGAGAAGTTTCAAAGCGTTATGGAACAAATCATTATGAAGAAATTGTTGAACCAAAGTCTATAGAGCTAATCCCTGAGATTGTTAATGGTTTTGATGAACCATTCGCCGATTCATCAGCAATTCCTACTTATTTAGTATCTAAATTTGCAAGTAAACATGTAAAAGTGATTATGTCAGGTGATGGAGGAGATGAATTGTTTGCTGGATACAAATTATATAAAAAAATGATGCTTGTTAACAAATATAATTTTTCCTCACCAAAATTTAATAAACTGTTGTGGGGCAATATTAATCGATTAACACCAAATTTTAGCAAATTGAATAGAATAACTTATTTTCTATCTCAGAACAAAAAAATGATTGGTGCTTATAATGGAATTTTTACTCAAGTGGATCGACGAAAAATTTTATCAGATCATTTACAGAATAAAATAAATGATGATCAAATAGAGTTTGATTCTCAAAATATTATTAATAAATATTCCAAGTATGACTTCTTAACAACGATGCAAAATTTGAATATTGAAAGATATATGGTTGATGATATTTTGACTAAAGTTGATAGGATGAGTATGTTAAATTCATTAGAAGTTAGAGTACCTATCTTAGATCATGAGTTTATTGAATTGGTATGTACTATTCCGACAGAATTGAAAATGAAAGGTAAAAATCAAAAATACATATTTAAAAATATGTTAGAAAGCTATGTCCCGAATTCTATTTTGGAGCATAAAAAGCAGGGTTTTGCAGTACCGCTAAATTCATGGTTTAAGGATGATCTAAAAGGATATTTAATCGAGTTATTTCTGAATAATAACTCTAAGCTATATGATTATGTTGAAAAAAAATTCGTTAAACAATTATTGAATAAGCATAGGAAAGGAACATATGATTTAAGTTCTCATATATGGTCATTAATTATTTTTGAAAATTGGTTACAAATCAATAATATCCATTACTCAAAATGATGAATACAAAATCTATAATTATTTTTATTAGAAGTTTAGCAAAGGGTGGAGCGGAAAAACAATCACTATTACTGACTAAGTATTTAAGTCAATTCTTCCCAGTGTATCTTGTTGTATTCCATCGTAATAGTAAAGTAAATCATATAATTCCGCAGGATTTGAAAATCATTTACTTAGATGGTAATCTTTTTTTTAAAATACTAAAGTTTTTTTCGATCTTAAAAAAAAAGAACATTACTCATATTTTTAATTATCTACCATCAAACAATATTATTGGACTATTTGTTGGGAAAATTGCAGGTGTAAAAAATCTTTATGGCGGTATCCGTGGTGTAAAATACAAATCATTTATAAAAATGCAGCTTACAAAATATCTCTGCAATAATATTTCCTCAGGATTTATTTCAAATAGTTATGCGGCAGCATTGAAATATATTGATTATGGATTTAAACAAAATAAAATTGAAATTATTCATAATGCGATTGAAGAAGTAATAATTAAAAGAACGCCTCATAAAAAACTATTGATTTTAAGCGTTGGTCGATTTACTGATGAAAAAGACTATTTTACGGCAATTAAGTCGGTAAATCATTTGTTCAGTTATTCGGCAATTCTTAAAGAGATAATTAGTTTTAGAATAATTGGTTATGGGGAAATTGACAAAAGTATCACTGAAATTATTAATCAGAATAAATTAGAAGGGATTATAGAAATTATTACCGATGGAAATATAAAAGATAATTATAGTCATGCGGATATTTTATTAAATACATCTATTTACGAAGGTATGCCAAATGTTATTATGGAAGCAATGAATTATGGATTACCAATTGTTGCTACTGATGCAGGTGATACAAGGTATTTAGTAAAAGATAGTGAAAATGGATATTTGTGTAATATTGGTGATTATAAAGATATTGCAGAAATGCTTTATAAATTAATCAACGATGAACAACTTAGGAATAATATGGGTAAAAATAGTAGAAAAATTATTGATGAAACGTTCCGGCCTGAAAAGATTTTTTTAAACTATAAAGAATTGATTCTAGGTAATAAATGAGAAAACTAAAAATAGCAATTATTGGTGTGAAAGGCCTACCTGCAATTGGGGGTGCGGCAAGGGCAAATGAAGCTTTGGTAAAAATACTATCTAATGACTATGATATAACTGTTTATGAAATTAGTACTCATAAAAGTAAGGTGAACACTAATCTTTCATACAAAAGTATTTTATTCAAAGGATCGCCTTCAAAACGATTTAATACATTTGCATATTATTTGAAGTCATGTTTTCATGCATTGCTCAAGGGTGATTATGATATTGTTCATACAAATCATATCTATTCTGGATTTATTGTCCCATTTCTAAGAATCAAATTTAAGGTAATTAATACAATACGTGGCATTATTCCATCTGATGATAACAAATGGAATATTATTGATAAATTCATGTTTAGGATATTTGAAAAAACTTCATTAGTATTTTCAAATATATCAGTTTCAGTTTCAAAACCTCAAATAAAATATCTTGATTCATTAACGTCAAAGAAGGTTTTATTCATACCAAATGGTGCAGACATAATTGAAAGTTTATTGCAGGAAAGAATTGTAAGTAAAAAGGATACATTGGTATTTTCTGCCGCAAGAATAATTAAACTTAAAGGTTGTCATACGTTCTTAGAAGCATTACAAAAAATTAAATACGATAAAAAAATTAAAATTATTGGAAGTTTAGATCACGTTGAAAAGTATAAACAAGAAATTCTTAAACTTTCTCGTGGCCTAGATGTAGAATTTTGTGACCTCATTTCTGAAAAACGAAAATTATTTTCGGAGCTCTTAACTGCAAACTATTTTGTTTTCCCTTCAACTAAAGAGGGTCTTTCTAACATGCTTCTAGAAGTTGCTTCATTGAATATCCCAATCATTTGTAGTGATATAGAAGAGAATAAAGCTGTTTTCAGTGATGAGGAAGTGCTTTACTTTCGAACTGACGATTCTGATGACCTTGCAAAAAAAATTGAATTTGCGCTTAATAATCCAACAGTAATGCAAAATTTATCACAAAAAGCACTTGAAAAATTAAAATCCACATATCAGTGGGTAAGCATAGCGAGTGAATATTCAAAATTATACGAGTCTTTGAATTCTTCTAAAACTAGATTTTAATTCAAAAAATTACAAAAAAAAATGATATGTAATATGGTGTCTACTCATTGTTATTCGGCCTTTTCTTTATTTCAGATGTTTATGATTAAATATTAATATACAAAATACCTATAACATATCAACTTATATTAATAATTACGACCCGTTTCTCTAAATATAATTAAATCGAGAATTTCAACTTATTTAAAGTTTTTTTTTAAACTATATAATTACAATGCTTAAATTGTTTCTAAATAAACTTGCGAAGGAAATTCCGAAGCAAAACATTTGAATTAATTCATTTGATTTTTATGTATTTTAAATAAAATAATTTAGTACTTAATTATATTATTTCTAAAATCAGAAACTCCTTTCATGAAAAAATATTTCATTATTCCCCTTATTTCATTTTTTACTTTTCACTTTTTGGTTTCCACTCCATCAAGTGCTCAAGTTCTTACGGAAGATATAAATCATCCTATTTACCAGTACATTGAAAAACTTGCCATTAAAAAGTTGATAGATGTTAATCAATCGCTGAAGCCATACTCAAAAGAACAGATTGCAGTGTGGCTTGAAGAATTAAAAATTAAAACCATGCCTGCCGGCAGGCAGGATGAAAAATTAAATAAGCTAGAGAGAGGGGAATTAGATTGGTTTTTAGATGAGTATGATTTAGAAAGAAATGAAAATCTAGGTAAACTGGGTCAGTTTGATTATTTGGAAAAAGATTTTACTCTAAGGGCTTATCCATTAATCGGATATGAGCTGTCGTCTACCGGTAAAAATAGTGGTCACTCGCAGTGGATTGGTGCACACATTGAGGGTAGTTATAAAAGCTTTTCCTTAATGTTGGAATACTTAGATACTGGTGAATTTGGTGATAATGTTGATAAAGAAAAAATATTAACCCCCCGTACCGGTCATTCGAACAAGAGTGCACCGGATGGCATTGAATTTAGTGATGTAAAGGGAAGAGTAGGTTATGATTTTGGAGTAGGAAGTCTATCCTTAAAAAAAGAATATGTAAATATTGGTAGCGGAAAATATGGTTTATTAATTCATTCATCAAAAGCAGCATCTTATCCTCACATTGAATTTAAATTCAATCCTGTAAATTGGCTAGAACTTCATTACATACATGGATGGTTGAATTCGCAAGTTCTCGATTCAAATAACTTTTATAATTCCTACCAGAGTGAGATTCAACCGCGGGTAGTAGAATCATTTATAGATAAATATATTGCATTAAATTACATTTCAATTATTCCAAATGATTGGCTGACATTTTCTTTGGGAAACTCATTTATTTACAGCGGTTCTCTAAGACCGGAAATGTTTATTCCTGTAATGTATTACAAAGTTATGGATCATAACACGGGACGTGGAGATATCAACGATGGAAACGGAATGATCTTTTTTGATGTAAGTTTAAGCTATTGGAAAAATTTTAATTTCTATTCGACTCTTTTGATTGACGTTTTAGAAATTAGGACATTACTAAAAGGTGAATTTTACAAGCAATGGTTAGGATTTACTGTTGGCGGTAAAGCAATGGATTTTGGTATTAATAATTTGAATTTTTTTGTTGAATATACAAGACTTAATCCCTGGATTTATGATAATAAATATTCTACAACAACATATAGGCATCTTGATTATATTCTTGGACATTGGATTGGTAATAACGCTGACTTGTTAAGTTTCCAGTTGGATTATAAATTCATTCGTTCCTTGTCATTTTCTCTAAAAACAGAGTTTTTGAGAAAGGGGGGGGGAGAAGATAATTATTATGCCTATGAAGAAAGAAAAGAATTTTCTTTTCTTTTTGGTGAGAATAGAAGTGATTTTTTCCTAGAGTTTTCAGCAAAATATAATCCTTTGCAGAATGTGTATTTGAAAGGGAAATATATTTACTCTAATATCGAAGAAGAATTTGTTGGAAGAACACCTGAATTCTTATTAGGTGCAAAAAACTCTTTTAATTTATCACTTTCATACGGACTGCCATAAAAGATTAACGGAATAAAAACCAAAAAGTTTGAGCCGATATCTTTTGCAAATAATGCCAGCCAAAGAGTATACATCCAAACTAACATGATGTAAACATTGTGTTTATATAAAAACTTTGAAATAAAGAATAAATAAAACAAGAAAAATATCAATCCGAATATCCCCAATTCGACCTGGAATTCTAAAAATATGTTGTGGGGATATTTAAGATAACTCAAAAACTTATCCTCTTTATATCCCTTAAACCCGCCAACTCCGGTTCCAAAAATCGGTCTATCCTTAACAATATCGATGCTTTTTTCATAGGAAATAAATCTTGTTGTAATGCCACTATTCTGTGGTACCTCATTTGTAAATATTTTGACTGTTTCTAAATATCTGTCTGAAAAATATTTGCTTTGAGGAACAAAATAAATAAAGATAATAAGAAGTGTAAAAACCGATAGTAACAATTTAGTTGTTAAATTATTGAATTGTCTCTTCCAAACAGCATAAATAAGAATTAAAATTGTAAACAATAATACACCTACGGAAGCTGTTCTCAAGTTTGATATGTACAATTGAATTAATACTGTAAGTATTAATGAAGCAGAAATCCATTGATAAATCTTCTTTTTTGAATGAATAAAGAAGATGAGTAATACGAAATAAATTAGCGAAAATGTTCTGGCAAAAATTACATGACTCCATCTAAATAATTCAAATGAGTAAGGTTGACTTTGATCGAATGGTTTTATCAAAACTACAATGATTAAACAAAAGAAACAAACAGCACCAACCGCTGAAAATGCCATCATATTATTCTTAAAATTTACTGTTCCGAAATAATTTTGCAAAACCAGTAAAAACGGTATATTCAGTACAATATTAAATGTTTTATTTATGCCATAATTAAAATTTAATGAGTAGAGAAGTGAAATAGTCACCAATATTATCAGAGCGTTGTAAAATTTGAATTGAAATAAAGACTTAAAAAAAATATTGTTCGAATTAAATTTATAATGGTAAAATACTATCAATAATGATAACATTCCGAAACAGCCTTTTAGTAAAAGCGTTACTAGGTTTGAGCTGGAAATACTTGAAACAGCAATTAGCGTAATAATAAATAAAGTAAAAAAAAAATCTTTTAAGTATTTTATTGTATCGGTTTTGAATTTTGTCAACTTAATTCGGTCATAATGTTTATATTCTAAATATTTCTTTATAACAAACTAACGAAAAATAAGAATAAATGATTTTTAAGAGAATTTTAACAATATTATCACTCTATACCTTATCATTTCTTATTATTAATTACATAAAGCATAAAGGGTTATTATTTACTCCTGAAATTACATTGTTTTTCCAAATATATTTTGTATCTACGTTTCTAAGTTCTTTAATGCTGGGGAAATTTAATGTAGGTTCAGAATCAGATTTTAACTTCCTTTCAAAATTATATTTAAAAGCGTTCGTATTAAATCTCGGGCTAATTACACTTACTGTCAATTTAATAGAAGGCTTTACAACATCAAGAATATTAATTGCAGGATCTTTAACTCTAGGATTTATTTTCGAATTTCTTTACATAGTTTTTAACTCAAAAATATCGGCAAGAAGTTCCGAGAAAAAAATATTTTCCTTTTCTTTTGTTTTTTTAACAATAGAATTTATAATTCTTACCTGGATTACCTTTTACTCATTTTTGTTTTATGAGTTTCCTGATTATTCGTTAAAACAAAAAATATTATTCATAATTATTTTATACACTATTTGGTTTGTGAATTCCAGCTTTAATAGACATGCAGATGTTGCCAAAGGTTCTAGTTTTGCTAGAGTTGTACTAAATCATCTTACTTCTTATATTGTTTTATTTCTCATAGTTTCTTCTATGCTTTTTTTACTTGCCCTTCCAATTGAAATTAAGAAAGTCGTTATATACAATATCATATTATTCTCAGTGTGGAGTTTTGTCGCCCTAGTAGTTTTTTACCTATACAGAAGTGCACCTAAGACTGATAGCGTTTCATTTGGGTTGTTAAATTCCACGGAATTTCCCGAGGATTTTTACACTGGTGATTCGGTAGACGATGAAGAAAGTGAAATTGACAATGTTATTCCGGAAAGATTTCAATTATTAAAAGATCAATTAGAAAATATATATTTAAAGAAATTCCCTAATGTATTTAATTTTCTTAATTCAAATCTATTTTTGAATAAATATGATATCTCAAACTGCGTAATTTTAAGATCATCCGATGTATATAATGTAGAAGTGCTGCCTGACGAATCCATTGAAATTTACATGAACCTTCATGAATTAAATGATATTAGAAATATAAATCATTACTTAATTCAGATTAATAAAAGATTAAAAAAAGACGGATATTTTGTTGGGAAATTTCAATCAAATCATTTAAAATATGAGAAATATCACAAAAAATATCCTTTTTATATGGCCAATATTTTATATTCGATCGATTTTATTTGGAAAAGGGTATTTCCTAAACTACCGATTCTTAGACAGGTATACTTTTATCTTTCTAATGGAAGAAACAGGGCATTGTCAATGGCCGAGGGCTTAGGCAGACTTTACTATTGCGGTTTTAAAGTAAAAACTATTCAAGAAATAGATACTAATTTGTACTTTATTGCCAAAAAAGATAAAGAGCCTTCTACAGATAGTAATCCCTCTTACGGATTGTTCTTTAAAATGAGAAGGGTGGGCCTAAATGGTAAACCCATATTTGTTTTTAAAATGAGGACTATGCATCCATATTCCGAATATTTGCAAAAATTTGTTCATGATAATTTTAGTTTGGAACAGGGTGGAAAATTTAAAAACGATTTCAGGATAACTTCCTGGGGCAGAATAGCTAGAAAACTATGGATAGACGAGCTCCCGATGTTGATTAATTGGGCTAAACGAGAGCTTAAAATAGTTGGGATTCGGCCCCTCAGTTTTCACTATATAAGCCTCTATGATAAGGATTTTGTAAATTATAGAAATAAATTTAAACCCGGTTTGGTCCCGCCATTTTATGCGGATATGCCAAAAACTTTAGAAGAAATTCAAAAATCAGAACGAAACTATTTGAATAAATATAGCAAAGGAAAGTTGCTTGTAGACCTAGACTATCTCAGGAAAGCGTTATTTAATATTTTTTTCAAAAAAGCCAGAAGCTCATAAGACTATTATAAAATTTTGTAAAGTTTAATAATTCATTTATTAATTGATTTTATAGTTGAATAAACCAACAAGAAAGTATGCTGTTTCCTTTTAATTTATTCAGTAATAGCCGATAATAATGTAATATTAAAACCGATTTGTTTTGTGAAATTTATGAATAATTGAAGAAGTTAGCCGCAGTTATAACTTAAGTAAATATAATATTAAAAACTTCTTCTCGATAAAAATATATTTTAATTTATGAAAAAAGTAGTTTAAGTTTTTTATTTTAGCTTTGTAACTTTTCCATATAAACTTATTATAGATTTATTTTTATTCATATAATATTTATATTATTTTTACTTTTCTGATAAAAATAGTATTTTTAATGTGTTATATATCACAAAACAATTAGTATTTTCAATTTAGGGTTTATTAAAATCAATAAAAAACTATGAAAAAATTACTGTTATTAACATTGTTCACATTTGCATTTACAATGCAAAATTTTGCTCAAATACGTGACTATGAATTAGGTTCGCAACTCCTAGATGGGAATCGAAGGAATATTTACGGCGGACTGTATGATTATTCTGATCCTGAAGCTGTAAATATAAAAGTTTCTGTTTGGGGTTTTGTAAAATATCCTGGCCGTTATGTAATTCCGGATTATACCAGTTTAATTGACCTTATTTCATATGTGGGTGGACCTACAGATGATTCTAACCTGGATGAATTAAGAATTTACAGGATTGATGAAAATAATAAGGAGCAGATGCTCGAGGTTGACTATAATGATTTGATGTGGGAAGAGAATCTTGATAGCAAATACAGAAGGGTTCCTAACCTGAAGCCAAGTGATATTCTAGTTGTGCCCGGTGAACCGAGACTTTATTTTATGGATTGGTTCAGTATTGGACTATCTGTTTTTTCAGCCCTTATATCACTAACAATTTTAATTCTCACTATTCGAGATTTATAGCTAGGAGAGACAAAAAGTGTCAAAGCAAAATTTGAATGGAAATGATTTGCAATATATGAAAGATATGATGTTTGATGAAGAAACTCATTCGTTAAAAGACTATATCAACATAATAAGACAACGCCAAATTAGCGTGATGATAATTAGTCTTTTAGTATTGGTTCTTGCTGTACTTTATGCTGTAACAGCAACAGATATATATAAAGCAAATACTATACTAAAAATTTCTGAACCTCAAGGAAGTATTCTTGATGCGTCTTTTTTACCTGAGTTTGGTGGTGGAAGCAAGGCCGATAGATTTATTGCCAATGAAATAGAAACCATAAAAAATATTACCATTACGGAACAAGTAGCAAATACAATTATGGATTCATTTATGGCATTGGATAATAATGAAATGTTTTCTTTGTTAGTTGAAAAGGATTATTTTGAAAAAGATAGTCAGGGATTAAAAAATTACGATGGCATACTTAAAATCCTTGAAAATAAGGTTTCAGTAGAACAAAAGAGGGGGCTGGATTTTATTGAAATATCTGTTGAATCCCCATCACCATACGAAGCTTTTCTCATTGCAAATACTTATGCTAAAGTTTATCAAGAATTCAATCTTTTGGATAATAGAAAACAAGTCTCTCGTGTTAAAGAATTTTTATTTGGGCAAAGGACGGAAAAGTTAGATGAACTTATTAATGCTGAAAATAATCTAAAAGATTATCAACTTCAGGGTGGGGTTATAGAATTAGGTGAGCAGGCCAAATCCCTAATTGAAACAATAACTGATTTGGAATCTAAAATTAATTCCACTTCTGTCGAGCTATCAATATCTAAAGAAAGTTTAGCTCAATTTAAGGAAGAATTGCAAAGAAAAGATCCTACTCTTTCAAATTATCTCGAAAATAAATCGACAGAACCATATTTACTGAGATTACAAGAACAAATTGCTGAAATTCAAACACAAAAAGATATTGCACTCTCTACAGCTAAATCCAAAGGATTTTATAAACCGGAATTAGTAAAAGGTTTTGATGATAAGTTGGCAGATCTAAAAAAGAAATTAAACAAAAGTGTTGAAGGTTATCAAGCTTCCATCCTTGCAGCTTCGCCGGAGGAAATAAAACTTTTAACGCAACAGATATTCGAGGAGCATGTCAAGTTCCAATCTCTTGATGCGACTTATAATAAGCTTCAGGGTTTTCTAAAAGGTTATGAAAAAAGATTTGAATCTCTCCCTGAACGTACTATTGATTTGGCAAGATTTGAAAGAGAGAAAATGGCCTATGAAAAGCTTTATCTCCTACTTGAAGAGAAATATCAAGAAGCTTTAATTAATGAGCAATCTACAACCGGTTCTGTCCTAGTATTGAATTATGCAAGAGTTCCAAAAGAACCGGCAAAACCAAATAGAAAGTTAATAATTTTAATTGGACTTGTTTTGGGCATTGGATTGGCATTTGGTTATGCTCTTATGCTCAATTACTTTGATAAAAGAGTTAAAAGCCCCGAGGATATTGAAGATAAGAATATTAATTTACTTGGCTGGGTTCCAAAGGTTGCTACAATCAGCAGTAATGGCAAAAAGGGGAAAGAATTTATTATTGCCAATAAAGCCGATTCTGTTGCCAGTGAAGCTTTCAAGGCAATTAGAACGCGTATACGTTACTCTATGGTGGAAGGTGAAGCAAAGACGATACTCATAACTTCTTCTGCCCCCGGGGAAGGGAAATCTACAATTGCAGTTAATTTGGCTGGCAGTTTCGCTCTTGCTAATAAGAGAACGGTAATCATTGATTGTGATTTAAGAAAACCCAGGGTACACAATATTTTTAACGAAAAAAGATTTCCTGGTTTTACTGATTATTTTATTGGCCGTGCAACATTTGAAGAAATTGAAAGAAGGACCGATGTAGAAAACTTATCGGTTATAACAGCAGGTACTATTCCTCCAAATCCATCAGAAATTTTAGATTCAAGGGGAATGAAATCCTTCTTACGAAAATTGGCTAACGAGTTTGACATTGTTATTGTTGATTCACCTCCGGTGCTTACAGTGACTGATGCAGAAATTCTATCAAGACTTGTTGATGAAACAATATTAGTCGTATCGGCTAATTCAACGGATAGTGATTTAATGAATAAATCAGTCGCACTCCTTAAACATGGTGAGGACAGTTCTTTTGTGGGTGCATTACTTAATAACTTTGAGGTACAAAGCAGTTACGGTTCATATTACAAATATGCGTACACTTATGCGAGAAACGGCCAACCCAAAAGTAAATCGAAAAAGGTTACGATGTTCTAAATTAAAAGAAATTATATAAATTTTTTTTTGAAAGGCGTATAATTATTATACGCCTTTTTTATTATCTTTTCGAATAGAATCACTTGAGCAAATAAAATAAAAATATGGATTTTAGCGATTTAACAATTTTTTTTTCCTTTTCCTCTTATTTATTATTAATGATAATTATTGGATGGTATTTTTATCGAAAAACTGAAAATCTCTCCGATTACATCCTTGGCGGAAGGAAGCTAAATGCTTGGGTTACATCCTTAAGTGCACAAGCCTCTGATATGAGTGGATGGCTGCTTCTCGGTCTCCCTGGTTATGCGTATATAGCCGGATTTGAGTCATTATGGTTATTATTGGGTTTACTTGTCGGAACCTATGCCAATTGGAAATTTATAGCCGCACGATTAAGAAAGTATACTGAAATTGCTGGTAACTCAATTACTTTACCGGATTTTTTCGAAAATAGATTTAGGGCTGATTCCAAGAGGATCAGAATTATTTCTGCTATCTTTATCCTTTTTTTCTTTCTTATTTACACATCATCGGGATTTGTGGCCGGCGCCAAACTTTTCAGTTCTGTATTTAATATCTCATATCTTTCTGCATTAGTTATCGGTTGTATAATTATTGTGAGCTACACTTTTCTCGGTGGTTTTTTAGCTGTTAGCTGGACAGATGTAATTCAAGGGACGATAATGTTTTTTGCAATCATTTTTGTTCCAACTTTTGCAATTATTGATAATGGTGGATTTCAATTTACTCTGACAGAAGTTATAGTTTTAAATCCGAATTACTTGAATGCTCTAACTGATAGTAACGGAAATTTTATATCAATT
>Ga0209633_10000173_pt1 | contig 77182 bp, 75 predicted proteins | sample Cruoilmetagenom1_FD_187290 | JGI IMG/M metagenome (GOLD analysis project Ga0209633, IMG submission 187290) | Oil polluted marine microbial communities from Coal Oil Point, Santa Barbara, California, USA - Sample 1 (SPAdes) (version 2) | ecosystem: Environmental > Aquatic > Marine > Oil seeps ... | reverse complement strand
CCTTAATCGGTTTCTTGCAATAATTTCTCAAATTAACTAGTTAGTCCTTCAAAATTATAACTACCAATTGAATAAAAATTCATTCAAACCGGGAACAAATATTAGGTAAAACTCAGGCTTGTAGGCTTTAAAACCCTAACATAATACCTACAAGGTTTTGAAAACCTCGCAGGATATAGAATCAATCTTTTAACCATTATAATTGTTTAATCAATTTAGCCAATCTTTCAGTCAGCGCTTTTCTGCTGTATGGTTGCAAGCCAATTGCATTTACTTTTAAGGTTTTACTTTGAAAAGCTTCAAAATAGCTCAATAGCTGCGTTTTTAATGCTGCTTTTTGGCTGTAATTAAAATAAGTTCCTGTGTTGGTGGATTTTATAATTTGTTCTACATCAGCATCTTTTGGACCCAATGCTAATATTGGTGTTTCAGAAATTAGGTATTCAAAAACTTTACCAGCTATTATGGCTTTGGTGTCTTCAGAATTTATTTCAATTAACAATAATAATTGCGATTTCATTTGATATTTTATCGCTTCATTATGATTTACATAACCAGCAACATCTATATGATTTTTTAATCCGTTTTGATGAATTGATTCTATAACATCATCACTTACCACACCAATTAATTGCATTCTAAATACTTTTGAAAACTCTTCATTTTCTTGTATTAATTCTGAAAGTGTTTCCCATAAAACCACAGGATTCCGTTCAGATAATAACGACCCAATATGCGATAAGGTAAACAACTCGTCCTTCACTTCTACTCTTACGTTATGAGCATCATAACCATTAGTAATTACAGAAATGGATTGTTTGGTTTTAGTCTGAAATTCATTTTTAGTATGGTTGCTTGTTACTATAATTTCATCAGCCGCATTTAAAACATTTTGCTCTAACGCTAAATGTTTTGCTTTTGAAGTTTCTGTAAGTTTTAAATCTTTATGATAGCCAATGGTTGTCCAAGGATCTCTGAAATCTGCTAACCACTTTACGCCTAGTTTTTCTTTAAGTTGCAATCCAATTAAATGTAAACTATGGGGTGGACCAGTTGTAATAATGGTTTCTATTTTATGTTCTATTATGTAATTTGAAAGAAACTCAACCGATGGTTTTATCCAATTTTTACGAGCATCTGGTATAAAATAATTCCCTCTCACATAAAGCATAGTTTTTTCAATTAAGGATTGCTTTTTCACTTTAAGAATCACGCCAGAACTAATTTTTTTAGATTTCCCTTTTGAAAACAAACTCGCTAAACCATAAGGTTCGTTAATTGGTTGTTTTAAAATAGTGATATTTTTAGGGATTTCATTTACCAAACTTTCATCAAGAATCGGATAATTTGGATTTTCAGGACAATACACAATAGGATCAATACCAAAATCTGGCAAATACTTCACAAATTTTAACCAACGTTGCACGCCTGGACCTCCTGCTGGTGGCCAATAATAGGTTATGATTAGTGTTTTTTTATTCATCACACATTCCTGCGAAGGCAGGAATCTTATTAATTGATAGACTTAGTTTAATTTAAGGTAAAGCTTTTCTTCGCTTAACCTCATAAAACAAACCAAACAAAACCAAAATTCCCAAAATAGCCGAACTCGCCAAAGCAACTTTACTTCCAGTTTCCACAACTTGTGGTTCAAACTTAAATTCTATAGTATGGTTTCCTTTTGGGATTTCTAATGCTCGTAAAACATAATTTACACGGAAATGTGGTGTTAATTTACCATTGATATAAGCATTCCAACCTTGACTATAATATATTTCTGAGAAAATGGCTAAACCATCATTGGCATTGTTCGAGTTATATTTTAAATAATTGGGTTTGAATTTTTTCAATTCAATTGACGCTATTGAATCTACTTGATAAAATAATTTTAAGTTGTTTTCTATTTGAACCGCTTTTTCTAAAACTGCTATGGTTTTAGTATTTAAACTATCTAAAGCAACGATTTCTTGATTCGCATTAGTAACAACTTCAAGTTTAGAAACAAACCACGCATTGCCATTTGCTTCCGTATTTGTGTAAGGAAAAATTTGCCCTTGCTCTTCAGCAATAATATACTTTGTGTTAAGCATATTTAGAACATTCATATTATTTTTATACACATGAAATTCTAACAACTCTTCTGAACGTCCTAATTTTGCTGCACTATAACCAAGCAAAGAATTATGATAATAAGCTGCTTTAGCAGGCATTCTTTGTCCTTCACTTGACATATCCATAACTCTAAAATGCCCTTTGTCTTTCAGTATTTCTTTATCTGCACTATTGGGTTGATAGGGTTTATCTACACGCACTGCTGATATAAAATTATCATTGTTTACATATTTTTTGTCCACAGTTACCAAATCGAAAAGTATCAATACGGCAAAAACAACAACGACTATGGTTTCGGATAATTTCTTTTTTAAGAATAGGAAAATAGTTCCTGCAGAAAGTAACACGAGAATTAAAGTTCGTAGTGTATCTGTTGTCATTAAAGATTTTCGGTCTTCTATAACGAAATCTATAAAGGACTGTCCATAAGCTTCAATATAACCATCATCTCTAAAACTTTCAAAATCGAATAAGGTAGATTTAAAGAGTAAAAATATGATTGCTAAACCTGCTGTGATTCCGACGGTATATTTTAAGGCTTTTAATTTTTCTTCATCTTTCTGAAAGTCATTAAACAAACGTACTAAAGCAAAGATTCCCAATACAGGAATACATAGTTCCAAAATTACTTGAATAGAACTTACCGCTCTAAATTTGTTATACAAAGGCACATAATCGATAAAGAAATTAGTTATAGGATTACTATCAGGCAGAGCGTTTTCTACAAAAAACCAATTCTTTCCTAAGGATAATAACCATGATAATAAAGTTCCACCTACAAGCCACCATTTTAATCTACCTTTCACTAAGAATAAACCTAAAACAAAAAGAAAAATCATAACAGCTCCCACATAAGCTGGTGCTTCTACAATAGGCTGATTTCCCCAATACATTGGTGCATTTCTGGCTGCATCTAAAGCTTCAATTGGCGATGCTCCCAAATTAATATACGCATTATAGGTTTCGGAATCTTTACCAACATCTTCATAATTTCCACCTCCCATAAATTTTGGGATGTAAAGATTTAAGGACTCTAAAATACCATAACTGTATTCTGTGATATACGCTTTATCTAAACCTGTTGTAACTTCTTTTGGCGAACCATCAGTATTTATAGTTAAATCACTTTGACCACGAGCACTTTCTTTAACATACTCTTGCGTTGCCATAATATTTGTAGCATTAAGACCTACGGCTAAAATGGCTGCAATAGATAATAATCCAACTGATTTAAAGAAATGTGGCAATACCTTTTTCTTGTAAGCATCAATGAGATAACACAATCCTAGAACTAATACCAATAATAAAAGATAATAGGTCATTTGGAAATGATTGGCAACCAATTCTAATCCTAAAGCAATGGTTGTTAGTATAAATCCGAGTATGTGTTTTTTTCTAAATGTGAGAACAATTCCTGCTAAAACCAAAGGCATATAAGCAATAGCATGTGCTTTAGAGTTATGACCAACACCAAGAATAATAATTAAATAGGTAGAAAAACCAAATGCTAAAGCGCCTAAGGCTGCGAGTTTAAAATCGACTTTTAATGATAACAATAAAATATAAAACCCTATAAAATAAAGGAACAGATAATCTGCAGGTCTTGGAAGAAACCGCAAGGTTAAATCTAGTTTTTTAATATAATTGTGTGGATATTTTGCACCTAATTGATAAGTTGGCATTCCGCCAAAAGCACTATTGGTCCAATAGGTTTCTTCACCTGTGGTTTTGGCAAACTCCTTTTGTTGTTGCGCCATACCAATGTAATGCATAATATCACTTTGGTTAATTTTTTTGCCTTGTAAAACAGGACTAAAATAGGCTAAAGACAATGCTACAAATCCTATTAAAATTAAGACATGTGGTAATAAACGTTTAATAGAAAATGACATGAGAATGCTTTATATTGAATGATTCTGAAAAGTAGTTATTTTTTTTGAAACATTTTTGACTAAAGATAAAAGACCGCTTCACTTTTAGAATCAATTCCGAAAGCTTTCGGGAAAGACTTAATTCTAACTAGTTGATAAACAGCATAAAATTAGTTGCCTTTACATATTGTAATTTCAAAAAATAAAAAAAACAAAACTTTAAACAAATTCAAGATATTTAAATTCGAGAATAGGTGTGTGTGTGTTTAAACATTTCTTGAGATTCCTTTTTTCAAAGGAATTGAGTTACTCAACCTCTTCGTAGTCAATATATTCGCCTACTTTTGAGTTGGAAGCTTTATTTTCGTTAGGCATTTTGTCAATAACGGTTTCGCCTTCTTTTTGTTTTTGTTGCTCTCTTTGCTGATTAGGATTTTTAAATCCACCAAATTGTTCACCGAATTTCTGTTCGGCCTTTTTTGCTACAAAACGCACGAGTAAAGGCGCAAAAAGACGTGCTAAAATCTTAAAACCGAAGTAAAAAAGTAAAATAATTAAAATAGTTCTCAGTAATCCCATGGACTAAGCTTAATGAATGATAATATAATTATCAAAAATACAATTATACTCATTTATAATCCGTTATTATTCCTTAAAAAAATCATAATACCATTACCCATTTTGAAATTACCGTAATAATAATGCTCTTTTTTACTTTCTACTTCAATAGAAATCGTAGATTCATGAACTCCTTAAAAATATAAGTGACGTGAACTAAAAAGAAACCAGAACTAATACTATGCTTTGTTTTTATATTTTGTGTAAAGCAAAAAATCATCATTTTCTTTTACAATAATTTCAAACAAGAAATGGTATAAAATATCTATATTTGAATTTAATCTTCAATAGATTCGATGGTTTTAAATTCATAAAAAATATTATTAAACCTATACTATAATGCGAATACTCAAATCAATACTTTTTTTACTAATTTCATTAAGCTTCGGTTTTGCCTACGCTCAATACACTGAAGTTATAAATTCTAATCGTCCAGGTGTTTCGCAAAGCGCTTTTTCTGTAGGCACAGGAATTGTGCAATTTGAAGCTGGTGCTTTTACCGTAAAAGAGGAACATGCGCTTCGCAACTATGATGTTTCTGGCTTTGGTCTCGATTTTGCTTTGAGATATGGTCTACTTTTTGAGCAGCTAGAATTATCACTAAATGGTGTTTATCAGAATGATAAAATCTCAAATATTAATTCTGCAATTCCTTTTGAAAATAAACGCTCTAACTTTAAGAATTTTACTTTAGGAGCTAAATATTTAGTGTATGACCCTTATAAAAATGCTGGAGAAGAAAAACCAAATATTTACAGCTACCATGCTAATAGAAAATTTAGTTGGAAAACTTTGATACCAGCCGTTTCTGTTTATGCTGGCGCAAATTTTGATACTAAGAACAATCCTTTTATTCCATACAATGCTAACAGTGCTGTTAATAACGAAGGAGGTTTCAGTCCAAAGGTTATGATTGCAACACAGAACAACTTTAATAGCGGATGGGTTTTTGTAATGAATTTAATTAAGGATAGAATTGGTACGGATCAATCGGATTTTCAATATATATTAACCTTAACACATTCATTTACTCCGCAATGGGTTGTTTTTGGTGAAACCCAAGGTATTCAAAGTGATTTTTATGCCGATAATATTTTTAGATTTGGTGGCGCCTATCTTTGGACCAAAGATTTTCAATTAGATGCCAATATCGCTTTTAATACCAAAGACACACCTTCAGTTTTTAATATTGCATTTGGCGCATCATATCGCTTAGATTTTCACAAGGATAAAAAGATTGATAATGGTACTTCTTCTAAAGATTCAAAAGGTGAAAAACGAAAAGACAAAAAGAAGAACAAGAAGAACAAGAAGAAAAAAGCAGATGATTTTGACTCTTAATATAGCTTTCCTAACTACATGATTATAATTAAAGAAGCCGCAACTCAAAAAGATTTAAAAGCATTTGTTAAGTTTCCATTTAAACTATACAAAAACTCTAAGTATTGGGTACCACCTATTATTAAACAAGAGTTAGAAACTTTTAACAAAGACAAGAATCCTATTTTTAATGATGCAGAAGCTCGTTTTTTCTTAGCCTATAAATCTGGTGAAATTGTTGGCAGAATTGCTGCTATTGCTAATTGGTTGGAAATAGATAAACAAGGCATCAAAAAAATGCGTTTTGGTTGGTTTGATTTTATTGACGACCTAGAAGTCAGCAAAGCTTTATTAGAAACCGTTGAAAACATTGGAAGAGAACATCAACTCAGCTATACTGAAGGTCCTGTTGGATTTTCAAACTTAGATAAAGTTGGTGTAATGACCGAAGGCTTTCACCATTTGGCAACTATGATTACTTGGTATAACCATGATTATTATGTAGAACATTACAAAAACCGAGGTTATAAAATTGAAAAAGAGTACGCAGAAAGTAGCTTTCCTTTTGAAAACGTAAAACCAGAATTCTTTAAAAAAGCGCAAGAACTTATTAAACGCCGTTATAAACTAAAAGCTTTAAAGTTTACTAAAACAGAAGAAGTGATGCCTTATGTGGATCAAATGTTTGATTTGTTTAACGAAAGTTATGCGTCATTATCCTCTTTTGTTGAAATTACAGATATTCAAAAGGAATATTTTAAGAAAAAATTTATCAGCTTTATTAATCCAGAATACATCAAGTTTGTAGTTGATGAACATGAAAAACTTATAGGTTTTGCTATTGTAATGCCAAGGTTTGCTGAAGCTTTGCAAAAAACAAATGGCAAATTATTTCCTATTGGCTTTACGCATATTCTAAAAGCGAAAAGAAATAGTAAGGAAGTTATTTTCTATTTAATTGGTATTCATCCAGATTATCAAAATAAAGGTGTGCATGCTGTTATCTTTAATGAATACTACGAGACTTTTAAAGAAAAAGGTATTACAACTTGTTATAGAACTCCAGAGCTCGAAGATAATTTAGCTATCAAAAAAATATGGAAACATTTTGATCCTAAAATTTATGCGAGGCGTAAGACGTTTGTAAAAGATTTATAAAAAAATGGTCATTGTAACTTATTACAATGACCATATTTTTATTATTTAGTGAGAGAATTACTCACCCATTGCAGCAATTAAAGCTGCAGACATTCTTTTATAAGTACCATTTACTAAACGGTCTCTAATAGCATCAAAAGCATCTAAAGTTTCAGTTACATCTTGTAATGTATGTGTTGCTGTAGGAATCATTCTAAGTAAAATTAATCCTTTAGGTATCACAGGGTAAACTACTATAGAACAGAATATTCCATAATTCTCACGTAAATCTCTTACCAAGGCCATAGCTTCAGGAATACTTCCTTTTAGATACACAGGAGTGACACAACTTTGGGTTGTACCAATATCAAAACCACGTTCTTTTAAACCGGATTGTAAGGCATCAACTATTGTCCAAAGATTCTTTTTTAGCTCTGGCATAGTACGCAACATATCCAAACGTTTTAATGCACCAACTACAAGTTGCATTTGTAAGGACTTAGCGAACATTTGAGAACGTAAGTTATATTTTAAGTAATCTATAATTTCTTGATCTGCTGCAATAAATGCTCCTGTACTTGCCATAGATTTGGCAAACGTTGCAAAATACACATCTATATCATCTTGAACTCCTTGCTCCTCACCTGCTCCTGCACCAGTTGCTCCAAGTGTACCAAATCCATGAGCATCATCTACAAAAAGTCTAAAATTAAATTTTTTCTTAAGCGCAACAATTTCTTTTAAACGACCTTGCTCTCCTCGCATTCCAAAGACACCTTCGGAAATTACTAAAATTCCACCACCTGTTTGCTCAGCCATTTTTGTAGCACGCTCAAGGTTTTTTTCTAAACTTACTACATCGTTGTGTTTGTATGTAAAACGTTTACCCATATGCAAACGCACACCATCAATAATACAAGCGTGTGCATCTACATCGTAAACAATAATATCGTCTTTAGAAACTAAAGCATCAATGGTAGAAACCATACCTTGATATCCAAAATTTAAAAGGTACGCTGCTTCTTTATTAACAAAAGCAGCTAATTCGTTTTGTAATTGCTCGTGCAAATCTGTGTGACCAGACATCATACGTGCTCCCATTGGGTATGCAGAACCATAAGCTGCAGCTGCTTCAGCGTCTACTTTTCTTACTTCTGGATGATTTGCTAGACCTAAATAATCATTAATACTCCAAGTGATTACATCTTTACCTTGAAATTTCATTCTATTAGAAATTTCGCCTTCAAGTTTAGGAAACACAAAATAACCTTCGGCCTGAGCTGCCCATTTTCCAAGTGGTCCTTTATCTCTATAAATTTTCGCAAATAAATCCTTCATGTTCGTTCTTTACTATTAATAGCTTTATCTATGTTTTAAGCCCATAGAATCCGCTGCTAATAATTGTTAATTTAATCTTGTTAGTGTCCGCAAAATTAGGTAATAATATTATGAATGCATAATTTATTTATTTTAAACCTTAGTTTTGAACAAAAAAAACCTATCATTTATAAATGATAGGTTCTTTTCTATATGATTTCTAAAATAGAAATTCTATTTTACGTACTCTATAGTGGCTTGCACTTCTGTTTTACTATCAAAAAAGCCTTGATCTTCCATCCATTTATCATTATAGACTTTACTCATATAACGCGATCCATGATCTGGAAAAATAACAACAATTTTATCAGTTGGTTTAAATTCACCTTCTTCTTGTAATTGTTTTATAGCTTGCATTGCTGCTCCACTTGTATAACCTACAAAAAGCCCTTCTGTATTTGAAATTTCTCTTGCTGTATGTGCGCTTTCTTCGTCTGTGACTTTTACAAATTTATCTATTAGATCAAAGTCAGTTGCTGTTGGGATAAGGTTTTTTCCTAAACCTTCAATTCTGTATGGATAAATCTCTTTATCATCAAACTCTCTTGTTTCGTGATATTTCTTTAAAACTGATCCATAAGCATCAACACCAATTACTTTTACATTAGGATTCTGCTCTTTTAGATACTTAGAGATCCCAGAAATTGTTCCTCCAGTACCACTACAAGCTACTAAATGAGTGATTTCACCTTCAGTCTGGCTCCAAATTTCTGGACCAGTAGTATTGTAATGCGCATCAATATTTAACTGATTAAAGTATTGATTGATATATATAGATCCTTTATTTTCTTCATGTAAACGTTTAGCGACTTCGTAATAAGAACGAGGATCATCTGCTTTTACATGTGCAGGACAAACATAAACCTTTGCTCCCATAGACTTTAACATATCTATTTTATCTGCAGAAGATTTAGAACTCACAGCCAAAACACACTCATAACCTTTGATAATACTAATCATAGCAATACTAAATCCTGTATTACCAGAAGTAGTTTCTATAATCGTATCACCTGGAGATAAAATACCTTGACGCTCAGCTTCTTCTATAATATGTAATGCAATTCTATCTTTTGAAGAATGACCTGGATTAAATGCTTCTACTTTTGCATAAAAATCGCCATCAAAGTCAGCAGTCATCCTATTTAATTTGATAAGTGGTGTATTTCCAATGAGTTGAAGTACGTTATCAAATACGTTTTTGTTTTCTTTCATAAAAGTTATTTTTCAGCAACCTATTTCTATTAGACACCTAAAACCTCGCAAAAGTAACATTTTTTTTCGAGTTTAATTGAAAATACATTCCAAATCAAGTAAAAAAGCAAACTCTTCTGCATCTTCTTTTAAACTTTCAAAACGACCAGAAGCTCCTCCATGACCAGCATCCATATTGGTTTTTAAATATAATTGATTAGAATTTGTTTTTATATCACGTAATTTTGCAACCCATTTTGCTGGTTCCCAATATTGTACTTGCGAATCGTGAAGCCCTGTTGTGATTAACATATTTGGGTAATCTTTAGCTTCAACATTATCATAAGGAGAATAGGACTTTATATAATTGTAATACAAAATATCGTTAGGATTTCCCCATTCGTCATATTCTCCTGTGGTTAAAGGAATAGAATCGTCTAACATTGTTGTAATCACATCTACAAAAGGTACTGCTGCAATGATTCCGTTGTATAGTTCTGGTGCCTTATTAATTATCGCTCCCATTAATAAACCTCCTGCGCTTCCTCCCATTGCATATAAATGTTTAGAAGTTGTGTAGCCCTCTTTTATTAAATGAATTGAGCAGGTAATAAAATCAGAAAATGTGTTTTTCTTGTTTAGTAATTTCCCGTCTTCATACCATTGACGACCAAGATATTCTCCTCCTCTAATATGCGCAATTACATAAACAAAACCACGATCTAACAAACTTAATCTTATAGTAGAAAAATAAGGATCAACTGTAGAACCATAACTTCCGTATGCATATTGCAATAACGGATTTGTTCCATCTTTTTGGATGCCCTTTTTATAAACTACAGACATTGGGATTTTTGTACCATCTTCTGCTGTTGCCCATATACGCTCTGAAGTATAATTGTCTTTGTTGAATTTTCCGCCTAAAACCTCTTGCTCTTTTAAGATTGTTTTAATTTTAGTACTCATATTAAATTCTATAACAGACGATGGTGTTGTCATGGCATTATAACCATATCTTAATATTTCAGTATCAAAATCTACATTTGTACTAGTATATGCTGTATAAGTTTCATTATCAAAGGGTAAATAATAATCTTCAGTATCATCCCATCGCTTTATTCTTATTTCATTTAATCCATTTTTTCGTTCACTTATCACTAAATAATCTTTAAAAATATCAATACCCTCAAGTAAAACATCTTTTCTATGTGAAATGACTTCTGTCCAATTTTCGACTTTAGTATTCGTTTCTAAAGTCTTCATTAGTTTAAAGTTGGTGGCTTTGTCTTTATTTGTGAGTATATAAAAGCAATTACCGTAATGCGAAATGCTATATTCTAATCCTCTTATTCTTGGTTGAAAAACGCTAAAAGTACCTTCTGGATTATTGGCATCTAGAATATAGTATTCGTTAGTTAACGTGCTGTAACATGCAATTATGAGGTATTTCCTAGATTTTGATTTATAAATTGCAACTCCAAAAGTATCATCGTCTTCTTCATATACAAGTTCGTCCTTAGTATTATCTCCTAAACGATGTTTATATATTTGAAATGCCCTTAGTGTAACCTCATCTTTTTTAGTGTAGAACAAAGTTTCATTGTCATTTGCCCAGCTTGAAGAACCTGTGGTGCTTTCAATTCTATCTAAAGCAACTTCATGAGTCTCTAAATTCTTAATATGTATGGTATAGTTTCGTCTCCCTGTGGTATCAATTCCGTAGGAAACTAATTTATTATCTGGACTAATACTAATACCTGCAAGTTTGAAAAAGCTCTCACTTTTTGCCATTTTGTTACAGTCAAATAATAATTCTTCAGGATTATCTATACTATTTTTTTTACGCGTGTAAATTGGGTAATCTTTTCCTTTTTCGAATTTAGTAATGTACCAATAACCATTGTATTTGTATGGTACAGAAGAATCATCTTCTTTTATTCTGGCTTTCATTTCTTCAAACAAATCGGTCTGAAAATCTTTAGTATGTGCCATTTTAGCATCACAATACTCATTTTCTGCATTTAGATAATCAATCACTTCTGGATGTTCTCTATCCTTCATCCAAAAATAATTATCAACCCTAACATCTCCATGCTTTTCTAATTGATGCGGAGCCTTTTTTGCTATTGGTGGATTTAAATCTGATTTTTTAATCATTTGTTTTAAGAAAATTTTAATCTATAACGGTGCGCAATTTACTAATTTTGCATTGAACTCATCTTGACTTTTTGTTTTTAGCCAAAAATGAGATAGAATTTGTTCAGATGAGACTATTTTTGCAAGGCATAGCATTGCTACGCATAATACAATAGCTGAAACATTAACGGATTTTAGCCGTTTTTTAGGAAATAGAAAAAGTGAAGATGAGTTAACAAAAACATTAAAAACACAAAATTATGTTTGGAGATATGATGGGAATGATGGGTAAATTGAAAGAAGCTCAGAAAAAAGTAGAAGAGACTAAAGAACGTTTGCATACTGTTTTAATTGATGAAACAAGCACTGATAATAAGTTAAAAGTTACTATTACTGCTAACAGAACCATAAAGTCTATTAGTATTGATGATGAATTACTCCAAGATAAAGAGATGTTAGAAGATTATCTTATCCTAACACTTAACAAAGCCATTGATAAAGCTACTAACGTTCACGAAACTGAAGTTGCAGCTGTTGCTAAAGAAGGTATGCCAAATATTCCTGGTATGGATATGTTTAAATAGATTTCAGCTCATTCAAAAGCTTATGGTGCATTAAATCCGTATAATCCAAATGCGTTACTATACGAAGTTTATTGCTTCCCATTCCGATGATTCGGATATTTTTTTCGTTTAATTTATTCAGGAATTGTGCTTCATCCACATTATCATTCAATTCAAAAATCACAATATTGGTTTCAATAGGTTCTACTTTTTTTATGGAAGATAAAGTTAAAAGCATCACTCCTATTTCTTTCGCTTTTTTATGATCTTCTGCCAAACGTTCCATATTGTTTTCTAAAGCATACAAACCAGCTGCAGCAGCAAAACCGACTTGTCGCATACCTCCTCCTAATATTTTACGAATTCTAAGTGCACTTTGCATCAAACCTTTATTTCCTATAAGTACAGAACCCATAGGACAACCCAAACCTTTACTTAAACAAACGGAAATGGTGTCAAATAATTCACCATACTGTTTAGGATTCTCTCCTTTATTCACGAGTGCATTCCAAAGTCGTGCTCCATCTAAGTGGTAGCCTAAGTTATGCTTAACTGCAACGTTTCTAATTTTATTTAATTCCTCAAAATCCCAACAAGCTCCACCTCCTTTGTTAGTTGTATTTTCTACAGCAATTAAAGATGTTAACGGACTGTGATAAAAATCTGGTGGATTTATAGATGCTTCAGCTTGTTCTGATGTGAACATACCTCTATGACCATCAATCAACCTACAAGAGATTCCACTATTAAAAGAAGCTCCTCCTCCTTCATAATTATAGATATGTGCATATTTATCGCATATCACTTGTTCTCCAGGATTAGTGTGTAATTTTAGTGCAGCTTGATTTGCCATACTGCCTGAAGGAAAAAACAAAGCTTCATCCATACCAAACATAGCAGCTAATCGTTTTTCTAAAGCATTAACCGAAGGGTCTTCTTTATATACATCATCACCAACTTCTGCAGTTAACATTGCATTCAACATTCCTTTTGTTGGTTTTGTAACCGTATCGCTTCTTAAATCTATTATCATAATTATTTCCCGAGAAAGCAGGAATCTTATTTTTTTAGACAAGAATTTCACGAATTTTCACTAATTCTATCTTTTCGATTTTGATTAGTGAAAATTAGTGCAATTCGTGTCTTTTTTTCTAAAACATAAAACTAAACAATTTCTAAAAAACCGATTCAAAATTATGGCGCTTTAATATCGCATCTTATATTTGCACAAAATTTATACTACTTATGATTACATCAGATCAAATAAAAGATCTCAATTCCCGTCTAGACGTACTTAGACAATATCTTTGACTTAGATGCTAAGCTCATAGAAATCGCTAACGAAGAAGAGCAAACTTTTGACCCTAATTTTTGGAATGACTCTAAAGCTGCCGAATTGGTTATGAAATCCATTCGTGAGAAAAAAAGTTGGGTCAATGATTATAACGATGCCACTACATTTTTTGAAGATTTAGAAGTTATTTACGAATTTTACAAAGAAGACGAAGCACCAATGGAAAATGTGGAAGCTCGTTTTGAAAAAACTATAAATGCTATAGAAAAGCTCGAATTTAAAAACATGCTTTCCGAAGAAGGTGATAGTTTAAGTGCTGTGTTACAAATTACAGCTGGTGCAGGCGGAACAGAATCTTGCGATTGGGCAAATATGTTACTACGTATGTACTTAATGTATGCTGAAAAAAGTGGCTATAAAGTTCGCGAACTCAATATGCAAGAAGGTGATGTTGCTGGTATAAAAACCGTAACCATAGAAATTGAAGGAGATTTTGCTTTCGGTTGGCTTAAAGGCGAAAACGGTGTGCATCGTTTGGTGCGAATTTCTCCTTTTGATAGTAATGCAAAGCGACATACTAGTTTTGCTTCTGTTTATGTCTATCCTTTAGTTGATGATACTATTGAAATTGACATTAATCCAGCAGATATAGAAATTACCACAGCCAGATCTAGTGGTGCTGGTGGACAGAATGTAAATAAAGTAGAGACTAAAGTGCAGTTATTTCATAAACCGTCTGGTATACAAATTCAATGTTCAGAAACACGCTCGCAGCAAGATAACAGAACAAGAGCCATGCAGATGTTAAAGTCACAATTATATGAAATTGAGCTACAAAAGCAATTGGCACAACGTGATGATATTGAAGCTGGAAAAATGAAGATTGAATGGGGAAGTCAGATTAGAAATTACGTTTTACATCCTTATAAATTAATAAAAGATGTACGTTCTGCATACGAAACAGGAAATGTAGATGCTGTATTAAATGGTGATTTAGAGCCTTTTTTAAAAGCGTACCTTATGATGATGGGACAAAAAGAGGATTCGGCATTATAATTGTAATAAAATAGTTACTGAAATACTGAAATGAATTCAGCACAAGTAAACTCATCATAAAATGATAAAAATATACCATAATAATCGCTGTAGCAAATCGCGTTGTGGATTAGAAATATTAGAAAACTCAGGTAAAAAATTTGAAGTAGTAAAATATTTAGAAGATGTTCCTACAGAGAGTGAATTAAAAAACATTATTAGGCTTTTAAACATTAAACCCATAGACTTAATCCGAAAAAATGAAGCCATTTGGAAATCAGACTATAAAGGTAAAACACTCTCAGATAAAGAGGTAATTGATGCCATGATTAAAAACCCAAAACTCATAGAACGACCAATCGTTATTAATGGCAATAAAGCAGTGATTGGCAGACCACCAGAATCAATTGAAAACATTATATAAAAATATTAAAGATGAAAAAAATAGTTTTAATTCTTTTTGCATTAATCTTAGGCCTGAATATTCATGCACAAAGAAGACGTGGTGGCATGAATAATATTCCTCAAACCAATAATGAACCTTCTGAGAAAGAAATAGCAAAACGAGAACGTGACATGGAAGAACGTAAGGAAGAATACATTGATAATTTCATAACAACTTTAGAGGCAGACGAATTTCAGAAGCATATTATTAAGCAAAACATATTGAGCTTTTTTGAAGCTAAATTAGCTATTTTCAAGATGCAATTTGAGCATAGTATTGATCGTAAAAAAGCTTTAGAGCAGCTAGAAACTACTCATTTTAAAGAGCTTGAAGAGCTTATTTCGGAAAGCAATATGACTAAAATAAAAGAATTAATAAAAGGCGGTTTTGACGAAAAAGAAGTTGTGAAAAAGAAGAAAAAAAAGCAAAAAAGGAATAAGCGAAAAAAGGATAAAGGTTAAATGAATTATGAGGATATTTAGATGGCTAAGAAGTGAAGTATTAAACTCTAGAAAAGGAGTAATAAAACAACAACGTTTACTTTCTATGTCATAACTGAATTTCAATAGAGATAAAGATCTTTGCAACTATTTAGCTTATCTAAAAAACTCATGTTATTAATAATTTTGCTTTTTGGAAAAACTACTATATTACCATCGCCAAAATCTATGCTTGGTTTTATAATGAGCGGCTTAATCGATTTTCTAGTATTCATTTTTAAATTAAATGCTACTAAACATTTTCTGAAATTTAAAATACGTTTGGTCAATAATTACTTAATCGAATGATAAAGGCTCATTTTTGAAGTGCCTTAATGTGAATTTTAGATGCTCTATTATAAGACACATCAAACTTATAAATAACCTGAATGATATTGAGATAAGTTTTGTTTTTTATTGAAATTTTATGAGAATGCCGCATCCTTCTCCCTCGCAATGACATATCAAACAAAAAAAACGCAACCAAATTAATGATTGCGTTTTTTATTTTTTGTCATTCTGAACAAAGTAAAGAATCTTTTGAGACACTTCGACTGCGCTCAGTGTGACATATTATTTTACTTCTTCGAAGTCAACATCTTCCACATCGCTATTCTCATCAACTGGTTGCTCTGCTCCTGCTTCAGGACCTGCAGCTCCACCTTGAGCATCTGCTTGTGCTTTGTACATTTCTTCACTTGCTACTTTCCATGCTTCATTAATTTTCTCTAAAGCTGATTCAATAACTGCGATATCTTTTGTTTCGTAAGCCTTTTTCAATTCTTCAAGAGCTTCTTCAATTGGTGCTTTTTTATCATCAGATAATTTATCACCAAATTCTTTCAGCTGACTTTCAGTTTGAAAAATCATAGAATCTGCTTCGTTTAATTTCTTAGCATTTTCTGCAATTTTAGCATCTGCTTCTGCATTTGCTTCTGCATCAGCTTTCATCTTTTGGATTTCCTCTTCTGTTAATCCAGATGATGCTTCAATTCTAATATCTTGTGTTTTGTTTGTTGCTTTATCTGTAGCAGACACTTTAATGATACCATTAGCATCAATATCAAACGTTACTTCAATCTGAGGTGTTCCTCGTCTTGCTGGTGGAATACCATCTAAATGGAAACGACCAATCGTTTTGTTATCTGCTGCCATTGGACGTTCACCTTGTAATACGTGAATTTCTACTGATGGCTGATTATCTGCTGCTGTTGAGAATACTTGCGATTTCTTTGTTGGAATCGTTGTATTTACCTCAATTAAATTAGTTTTAACATTACCCATAGTTTCAATACCAAGAGATAATGGTGTAACGTCTAATAAAAGAACATCTTTCACATCACCAGATAAAACACCTCCTTGGATACCAGCTCCTAGAGATACAACTTCATCAGGATTTACACCTTTACTTGGTGCTTTTCCAAAAAATTTCTCTACGGCTGTTACAACTGCAGGAATACGTGTAGATCCTCCTACTAAAATAACTTCGTCAATATCACTCTTAGATAAACCTGCTGCTTTTAAAGCGGTTTGACAAGGCTCAATAGTACGCTTAATTAAATCGTCTATTAACTGTTCAAATTTAGAACGTGTTAATGAACGTACCAAGTGTTTTGGTCCGCTAGCAGTTGCAGTTACGTAAGGTAAGTTAATTTCTGTTTGCTCAGAAGATGATAATTCAATCTTCGCTTTTTCAGAAGCTTCTTTTAAACGTTGTAAAGCCATTGGGTCTTTACGTAAGTCTATACTTTCGTCAGCGATAAACTCTTCAGCTAACCAATCTATAATACGTTGATCTACATCATCACCACCTAAATGTGTATCTCCATCTGTAGATAATACTTCAAATACACCATCACCTAATTCTAGAATAGAAACATCATGGGTTCCTCCACCAAAATCAAATACAACGATTTTTTGGTCAGTTCCTTTTTTGTCCATTCCGTAAGCCAATGCTGCAGCTGTAGGTTCGTTTATAATTCTACGAACTTTTAAACCTGCAATCTCACCAGCTTCTTTAGTTGCCTGACGTTGTGCATCATTAAAATATGCTGGTACTGTAATTACAGCTTCAGTTACATCTTGACCTAAATAATCTTCAGCAGTTTTCTTCATTTTTTGAAGAATCATAGCAGATAATTCTTGTGGTGTGTATAAACGACCATCAATATCTACGCGTGGAGTATCGTTGTCACCTTTAACCACTTTATATGGCACGCGTTCTGCTTCTTTTTTAGATTCAGAATACTTATTACCCATAAAACGTTTAATAGAATAAACTGTTTTTGTTGGGTTTGTTACTGCTTGTCTTTTTGCCGGATCTCCAACTTTAATTTCACCACCTTCTACGAAAGCGATAACCGAAGGTGTTGTTCTTTTACCTTCAGCGTTTGGGATTACAACTGGCTCGTTACCTTCCATTACAGAAACGCAAGAGTTTGTTGTACCTAAATCAATTCCAATAATTTTACTCATAATATATGTGTGTTTTTAGTTTTCCGTTTTCACGGAAATTTCAGTATAATATTTTTTTTACTCGGTTACAATAAGTCAATGATTATGCCATGACAAAAAAAGTGACATGATGTCAGATATGAAATTGAAATCGAGTTAGAAGTTGAATTTGAAAATCTAAACCAAAAACACAAAGTTATATTCGTAAGTTTGGTACATACTTTGATGTTATAAAAAGAAAAAACAATTTTAAACTATTTACATATGAAACGTATTATAACCTTTATTTCAGTATTTGCATTATTATTAACGTCTTGTTCTGGCGAAGATGGTCGAGACGGCTTGGATGGATTTAATTTTGTAGGTCAATCTTTTGAAAGAACTATAGATTTCATATCTACTAACGATTATCAAGAAACTTTAGAAATTCCTTTAGACATCAATTTAGCTGAATCGGATATGGTTTTAGTTTATCACTTCAGAGGTCAAGTAGATGGCTTTGATGTATGGAAATCGCTTCCTGAAACTGTATACGTAAATTCTACAGAAGAATTTCAATATAACTTTGAACACAATTTTGATTTTGTAACAATCTTTATTGAATCTCATCCCACATTCGATTTCAATTTATTATTAAATGACGAACTAATCAGTCAAACGTTTAGAATTGTTGTATTACCTGTAGCCTTTTTAAATAACTCAAATATAGATATTAATGATTATAACACAGTTATGGAATTGGTGCAATAAACAATAACTATTTAAAATAATTTTAAAAGTCTGAACTTAGTTTCAGGCTTTTTTTATTTCTAAAAAATTAAAGCCATTGAAGAAACAAAATCTATATTTGTATGATACTAAATCAATTATTAAATGGAATGCATTTCTATCTTCGATATGCTTAAAATTGGTGTAGGACCATCAAGCTCACACACTTTAGGGCCTTGGAGAGCTGCCGAACGTTGGATTAAAGAATTAAAAAAAAACAAGCGCTTTGATAAGGTTGAAAAAATCACAGTAGATTTATATGGCTCTTTATCTTTAACAGGAAAAGGACATGCCACAGATTATGCCGTAATTTTAGGTTTGAATGGAGCAGATCCAGAACGTATTCCTGTTGAAAATATAAATTCTATTATTGATAATGTTAAGACTAAAAATGTCTTAATGTTTAATAATGAGAAAGTAATTCCTTTCAATTTTAAAAACAATATTATTTTTAACCGTAAATTTCTTCCGTTTCATTCTAACGGAATCGTTTTTACTGCACTCATTAATGGCAGAAACTATAAACAGACCTACTACTCTATTGGTGGTGGATTTGTGGTACAAGAAGAACGAAAAGTTTCTAAAGCCAACAAAATAACCTTCTATTGTACGTTCCCGTATCCTATTTCTTATGGTGAAGAACTTCTTAAATTTTGTAACCAGTTACAATTACCTATTTCTGGTGTTGTTTTAGAAAATGAAAAATCCATTAGAAAAGAAGCATCTATAGATTTTGAATTAAAACGTATTTGGAATACCATGTTAGAATGTATGTACGTTGGTTGCCATACCGAAGGCAATTTACCAGGAGGTCTCAATGTAAGACGACGTGCTTTTGATATTCATAAAAACTTAATTGGAGATCATAAATATGAAAATCCACAAGATTGGCTAGAAACCATTAGAAAAACAGAAGTTAAATTCCGTCAAATTTTAAAATGGGTAAGCTGTTATGCTTTAGCCGTTAATGAAGTTAATGCCTCTTTAGGACGTGTTGTAACAGCTCCAACAAATGGAAGTGCTGGTGTTATTCCGTCTGTATTAATGTATTATTTGGTTATTGAAAACCACGAAGCTAGTTTTGAACACATTAAAAAATTCTTGTTAGTTGCTGGCGAAATTGGAAGTATCTTTAAAAAAGGAGCAACTATATCTGCTGCAATGGGAGGCTGCCAAGCAGAAATCGGAGTCTCATCTGCAATGGCAGCTGGTGCATTAACCGAATTATTAGGAGGTACACCAGAACAGGTTTTAATTGCTGCCGAAATTGCTATGGAGCATCACTTAGGTCTAACCTGTGATCCTATTGGTGGTTTGGTTCAAATTCCTTGTATAGAACGTAATTCTATGGGAGCAATTAAAGCAATTAATGCTGCAGAATTAGCTTTAGATACAGATCCTCAAAATGTAAAAGTACCTTTAGATAAAGTAGTAAATACCATGTGGGAAACTGCAAAGGATATGAATACTAAGTATAAAGAAACTTCTAAAGGTGGTTTGGCGGTTGGAGTTCATTTTACGGATTGTTAGTCCCTTCCGATAGCTATCGGAACTAGCCTTCCTATAGGGAAGGGGTTCTTACTCGAACGAGAGAAAAAGCGGTAATGGTGCCAAAAAAAAGTTTACTGAAGTCATTTCTAGTTAGTTTTTAAATTCAAGTTCGAATTTGAGCTCGATTTACTACAGAAGCCTCAATTTCGCATTCAATTTCACAACAAGACTTTGAGCGAAATCGTTATTATACTCTTTTTTACGATATTTTGTAATTGGCACAATACCTTTAATAACATTGGTTATAAATAATTCGTCTGCTTTTTGAAGCTCAAATGGACTGATAGATGCTTCTTCTACAATAAAGTTAGGATCTGTTACTAATAACTCTAGGATTTGTTTACGCATCACTCCTTTAAGACAGCCATCTTCTAAAGGAGGAGTTATAATTGTATCGCCTTTTACTAAAAACAGATTACCATTTAAAGCTTCAATAATACTTTTGCTAGTATTTAAGACCAAACAATTATCCAAGTCATTTTCTTTAGCATAAATACTACCTATAACTTGCATGGCTTTATTATTAGACTTTAATCCTGAAAGTAGTCCTGGTGCCATAAAATAATCCTTGTATAAATCTACAATACATTTTGCATTAGTGTCAATTGTGTAAAAAGGATTATCATGCAATTCTGCACTGATATTAAAATGAACTTGTGCTTCATTTGAAGGTAAATATTTCCCGCCTTCTCCTCTATCAACATTTAGTCTAACACGCGCTGATGCTTGCGATAGGTTATTGGCTTCAAGAGTTTTTAAAATTTCAGATTCTAGAAATTCCATAGTAAAGTTCATAGGAATATCCATTCTAAGAATTCGCATAGAAGACATTAACCTAAAATAATGATCTTCCCAAAAGAAAATCTTGCCATTAACGACCTTTAAAGTTTCAAAAAGTGCATCACCATATTTATAACCTCTATTGTTAACTGTGAGTTTTGAGTCTGATTCAGTAAGAAGTGTACCGTTAAAGTTTACCATAAAAAAATCTCGATTTAGTTTTAAAATTAAATCGAGACAAAGATATATTAGATAAGTTATTTACTTGCTATCTAGAGCCTAAAACTTGTTTAAGACTTCCAATTTGATTGGTCCAAAGCATTTTTCCTTCTTCAACCTCATCGTCTTCGGCAAAATCTGTAATCATTAAAGAGACATCTTTTGTAATTTCATCGACTTGTATTCTGATTTCAAAATAACAAGTTGCTCCATCTTCATCATCACTTAACCAACGAAACTTAATACGTTCACCATTTTTTTTACTTAATAATTTTGCTTGTTCCTCAGAACCATCCCAAATAAAAGTAAAAAGTTCTCCACGAGAGTTTACGTTATCTGCAAACCATTCTGACAAGCCTGAAGGTGTTGATATATATGTATATACTAGTGCTGGTGATGCTTGAATCACAAACTCCATTTCAAATTTTACTTTATCGTCCATTTTTAACATTGTATTATGTGCTCAATATATACAATTATAGTTGAGTTTAAAACATTAAACTAAAATTAATTTTTTTAGTTTTTATTGTTTGCTGTCGTAGAATTTGTTTTTATATTTGCAGCCGCAATTATGCATAGGTTTTGGTTATAATTATTAAAACAATTGCTAGTTAATTAAAAATGGCGAGGTAGCTCATCTCGATAACTATCGGGAGGTTGGAGCGAAATCAAAGTAAATGGCGAGGTAGCTCAGTTGGTTAGAGCGTTGGATTCATAACCCAGAGGTCACGAGTTCAAATCTCGTTCTCGCTACAGTAGTAAAAGTCTAGCACCGAAAGTGCTGGACTTTTTTTATGGATTATGCTATTGACTAGTTTATAGATTAAAAATCTACATTACCATTTAAACGTATTTATAATGTGTTTTATCGGAAAGTGAAAAAGAATATCTTAACTTTTAGTATTTTCAATAATGTTATTCGGCTATTAATATTTAAAACCAACTACAAATGAAAAATTATCTCATTGCATTCTGTCTTGTGCTATCTTCTGCATGCTTATTTAGTCAAACTTTAATACCAGATGCTAATTTTGAACAAGCATTACTTAATCAAAACATAGATAGTGATGGTATTCTTAATGGTCAAGTACCAACTAGTGATATTAATTCTTTATCAATTCTAGATGTTAACAATAGTAATATTGCAGATTTAACAGGTATTGAGGATTTTGAAAATTTAATTGTTTTAAATTGTTCTAATAATAATCTAACCAGTTTAGATTTTAGTAACCAACCAGAATTAGAAGACATTGACTGTAGTCACAACCTGTTAACGTCCCTTACATTATATCCTACTTCTACTGGCACTAATTATGCAGACATTAGGCTTTACTGTAATAACAATTTACTTACTTCACTTGATTTAAATGGTCTTTATTTGCTAAACATTTTGGATTGTTCTTTTAATAATATTCAAAATTTATCTATCAACACATTGAGTTTAACTCAACTAGATGTTAACAATAATAATCTAACCGAATTAGATTTCACAACTAATAGCAGTGAATCTTTTATTGATTTTGATTTTAATACAAAGTCTAATCCAAATTTACTTTGTATTGCCGTTAATGACCCTGTTTATTGTACTGCAAACTACGCAAGCAATAAAGATTCACAAACAGTATATGCTACAGATTGTGCTAATTTAGGCATTACAGAATTAGAAAGTTATAGCTTTAACATTTACCCAAACCCAACAAAAACAAAATTCACTATTCAATTAAAAAACACTACAGAACTAAAAAAAGTAACCATCTACAACAATCTAGGTCAACACGTATTAACCTCAAAAAAATTAGTTATTAATACTTCAAAATTAGTTTCAGGTTTATACTTTTTAGAAATAGAAACTAACAAAGGAAAAGGTTCTAAAAAGTTAATTATAGAATAGATAGAATTCTAATAAAAGAATAATTTTACCGTTTCCTACTACGATCTGTTTTACATCTTCTACATCTAGACAAGTACGTTAGCGAAAGCTCATAAACACCATTTGTGCGGCCTATTTTTGTGGTATTCATGTCGTAAGATAAACCAAATCTAAACTCGGTATATTCTAAACCAATAAATCCGTTTACAGAAGTTAACAAATGGCTATTGGTGTCGTTCATAGCAGGATTCGTCGCAGCGGTTACACCAATAAGAAATTGATTAACCACAAATAACGACCCAATATCTAAACGGTTATATTCGCCTTGTTGCATATAATTGGCAGTCATCATAATGCTGTAATCTCTCAAAAAAGGAAATCGGAAATTGCCGTGTAAAGAATAAAAAATATCCAAAGGTGATTTTCCTCCTTCTACAAATGAAATATTAGGACGATTAAGATGTTTTGCAGAAGCACCAAACCAATAGGTTACACCATTAAACTCCTCTCGCTCAAAAACAAAACCTCCAGTGATATCTCCAAAGAATACATTATCCTTAGTATTGTTCAAAGGATCTACAGATGTTGGATTAATTACTCCTGAATTTATATTAATCTGATCTGCAAGCGTGAGATTACTAAATCCAATATCCTTAAAACCAAATCCAACTTCTATTGCTGGTCTTAAATACCAACCACCATCAAGATTTACACGATGCGCATAATTTACATTAAGTTGATAGTAATTATACTTACTAAAAGTTTCATGCTGCCTTAAAAAGTTAATACCAACACCAAACCCTAAACTTGGTCCATAATCATACGATTTATTGAGATAAGCATATTGGGTATCTACTCTTAAATCTAAATTTGGCCATTGCGTTCTGCTCAAAACACCAGCAGCTATTCTGTCACTATCTTCAAAACCAGAAAATCCTGGATTCAGCGTTTCTTGTATATAATTGGATTGTGTAAAAATGGGATCTTGAGCATTTGCATTAAAGCTTACCAAAACCAAAACTATAATTACTACTTCTTTAAATGTCATTCTGGTTTATTTGAGATATACAAAAGCTCCTTGTTTTATAACATCATTTCCATAAAAAGTTTTAGCCGAAAAAGTGTAATAATAACTACCATTTTCTGCTTCGCTATCTTTTACCTTTCCATCCCATCCTCTTAAAGAATCGCCAGACTCTTTATATATAAGACTTCCCCATGTATCATAAATATTAATCTCTAAAGTATTTAGTCCAATGTGTATTGGTGTAAAAAAGTCGTTAAGTCCATCATTATTTGGTGTAAACGCATCTGGCATTACCAATTTATAGCCTTCTTCCACATTAAAAGTTATCACTTTAATAAATACACAACCATAGGAATACGTTACACTTTGAGTCACAATATAACTTCCTGGCACAAAATAGATGTGTACAGGATTTTCTTCAGCAGAAAAACTACCATCTCCAAAGTCCCAAAGGATGCTTTCGTAATTTCCTGTTGCCAGATTTATAAATTCAATAGGATCTTGTATAGCATGAACTCCATAGTTTAAATATCCGAAGGATGTTGTTTCAAAATCTGCCTCACCAAAGGAAGCAGTTTCTACATTAAACGTATAATTAGCGGAACAACCTTTGCTATCTACAACCTCTAAAATTACCAAACCATCATCATTGGTGGTCATCATTTCATTATTAATACCACTCACCGTTCCATTAGACCAATTGTATTGAAACGGAGGCACTCCTCCACTTGCCATGGCAAAAAAAGCCTGATCTATAGTTCCTGCTTCACAATCAACAGCAATTTGGTCTTCTACTTCTACAACTAAAGGTTCAAATCTATCTATTTCCCAACTACCTTCAATTTCACAACCTCTGGCATCAGTAACAATAGCTGTATAGATATTTGGCGGAATGTTACTTAAATCTTCTGTTTGCTCTCCATTAGACCAAACCACATCAAAAGGAGCTGTTCCTCCTTCTATTAATAAATTAATTCCTCCACTATTGGTATCCTCACAATCGAGCGCATTAGTAAGGTTTGCTGAAACTGCTAATGGTAAAATATTAAAAATTGTAAAACTCTCTTGAATTACACAAGAAGAACCATCTGTAATAGTTACAAAATAAGTACCTGGATCTAAATTATTACGTTCTGTACCAGCAATAGGATCATCATCCCAAACAAGCGTTACAGGGTCAACGCCTCCAATATAATTAAGTGTTATTGAGGCATCGTTTTCACCAGAACAAGAAATTTGTGTCACTACTGGATCAATTAAAAAAACCGGAGGATCAATGATTTCTGTAGTAAATTGCCGTTCACAATTCACGTCATCGGTTATGGTTATAGTATATGTGCCACCAGATAAATCAACTTGGCTGTTTCCTGTTCCTAAATTGCTCCATGCTATATCATAAGGCGGAACTCCACCTGAAATAGAATTAATTATTATGGAGGCATTACCATCTTCAAAACACATATTCTGAGTAACTGTTAAATCTATTTCGATTAATGTATTTTGAATTATTTCAACTTCTAACATGTCTGTACAGCCTAATTGATCAGTAACTGTGAGATTATAAGTTCCAAGAATCAACGTATCAATATTCTTACTTGCACTTAAAAAACCATCAGGACCAGTCCATGCAAAAACGTAATCTATTCTTCCTCCAGTGACATTTACCGAAATCGCGCCAGTTGCATCACCAAAACACAACACATCTGTTTTAGTATCTAAAGTAAGCACTAATTCGTCTGGTTCTTCAATATTAAAATTAAGTACAAATGGTCCGCAGTTATTATAATCTGAAACCGAAATAGTATAATCTCCTGGTCCAAGATTAGCTAAATCTTCATCTGTCGAAAATGGCACTCCACCTAAAGTCCACGTATAATTATAAGGTGGAACTCCACCTGCAACATCAATGTTTATTTCCCCATCGTTTGCACCAAAACAAGAAATGGTTTCTGGATCAAAATCTACAGCACTAAACACAAATTCTGGTGGCTCTGTTATAGTAAAAGTTTCCGAATATGGACATCCTCCATTATCTTCGATTTCTAACGTATATGTTCCTATTTCAAGATTAAAAATATCTTCGTCTGCACTTGTAAATCCGTTAGGACCAGTCCAAGATATGACATAATCGCTTCCTATTGTAAATGGTACACCACCAAAAACATCTATTTCTATTGAAGCTGTATTTGCTTGAAAACATAAATTATTAGTTACATCTGACGTTATGGAAATCGAAGGATTAACAGTAACAATAACGTCAAAATCTATACCAGCACAATTTCCGGAAACTGGAGTTACAGTATAGGTCACTACTGCAGGATTTGAAGTCGTATTCTCTAATAATTGAGAGATTGTGGTAACACCAGTTAATTGCTCAGTTGCACCTGTAATGCTTCCTGCTGGAATAACTGTTGGTGACGACCAAGTATATAAAGTATTTGCTGGCACATCATCCCCGTTGGTATTGTCTGGTAGATATTCAAAAATATTTCCGCTACAAATTAAGCGATCTGCATTGCTAATACTTGGAGTTTCGTTGACAATAATTTCGGCTGTTTCGGATATAATTTCAGAACAACCACCTGTATCAAAATTAACAATAACATAATAATACATTGCACCAACAGTATCAACATCAGGATCATAAGTACTCACATTTGCACCAATGATTAAAGTTCCTGTAATTGTGTCATCATCAATATTTTGATACCATTGATAAGAAGGATTTCCCGTACCATTGCTATATGAAACTGTTAATGCTGGAGTTGTTTCTCCAAGGCACAATTCATCTAAAATTGGTTGTGAATTAATTTGAGGAGCAGCTGTGACCTCAACTTCTGCAATTTCACTAACCGCTTCACAACCTGAAACATCTTGAGTAATCTCACAATAATAAAACAATGTATCTTCTGAAGTTACAGGAGGTGTAAATATACTCGTTATTGCTCCTGCAATTGCAGTTCCCGATATTGTGTTATTAACCGTATTTTCATACCACTGATAAGAAACAGCTCCTAAACCGCCAGAAACAGTCAATTCTAAATTTTGAACCGCTGTATTCTGACATAAACTTTGAAAATTTAATGGCTGTATGCTTACCACAGGATCCTCTACAACGTCTATTTCCGAAACTTCACTTATAAGTGTTGCACAACCAGCTACTATGTATGTGACTTCAACATAATAATAAAAATTTCCTACGCTATTAAAAAGTGAAGGAGTGTAACTTGAAGTTGTTTCACCAGTAATTAAAGTTCCTCCAGTATTACTATTTGCACTATTACTAAACCATTGATAAGAAGGACTTCCCGCACCTCCTGAAACAAAAACTGAAAGTTCTTCTGCACTACCTCCAACACATATAGATTGTGTATTTACGGGTTGCGTATCAATCTGCGTAATATTTACTACTTCAATTTCTGCAGTTTCCGATACAATAGGATTACAACCACCAGATGAAAATGTAACCACAGCATAATAATAGTTTGTTCCTACCGTGTCTGTTGGTGGAGTGAATATTGCAGACGTTGTTCCAGCAATCGCAGTACCTGTTGTTGTATTGTCTACTGTATTTTCATACCATTGGTAATTTGGAGTACCTGTTCCTTGAAATGTAACCGATAAATCGTCGGTTATTCCATTTTGACAAACAACATTAGATATTGGTTGTACTGTAAACATTGGAGCTGGTTCTACTATAATTTCGAAATCAATAGGCAAGCCATCGCAAGCACTAATTCCTGGAGTAACCGTATAAATCAAAGAAATTACAGATGTTGTTGTATTGATTATGGATTGCGCAGGAATGATATTAGACGTACCATTAGATATGTAACCTGTAAGACCTGGTGGATTATTAGACGACCAACTAAATGTTGCACTAACATCGTCTGACACTAAATTAATAGCTGTAGATAAAACATCCGAACAAACAACTTGTGATACATCAGTATTAGTTATTACTGGAGGATTAACAACCGAAAATGTTTCGATTTCAGTAGTTGTTCCGCAACTATTAGTAACACTAAACGAAATGGTATAATCTCCAACTGTCGTGTAATTAATTGTTCCAGGATTTAGCTGGTTTGAAGTTGAAGGTGAACCTCCCGGAAAAGACCAGCTATAAGTTATAGTCTCTGATGCATCTGTACAATTAGTTACTGCTGCGACAGGAATAAAAGTAGAAGAACCACATGAATCTGCCACAGGATCTATTGTTACATCAGGAGGTTGTTTAACTTCTATAAATTGCGATGTTGAAAAATCGCCACAAAAATTTGTAGCAGTCATAGTTAACTCATAAACACCAGCTGTATCAAACTGAAAGGAAGGGTTCTCCGAAGTTGCGTTTGTACCATTAGTAAAACTCCATAATGCAGAAGTTCCGCAAAAATCTGGAGTATAATTAACTTCCCATAAGTACGTTGGTGGTTCACAACTGGTAGATTCATCTGTAGAATTAGCTGTAGTTACTTCTAAAGCAGTACAGCCTTCATTTACGTTTGTACTAAAAACTGGCACTATATCTTCTTCAACACAAAGGACTGTTACCTCTTCGTCTAAACCACATCTGTTCCCTGTTTTTAAGGTGATAGTATAAGTACCAATGTCAGTAAAAGTTAAACATACATTATCTGATCCAGGTAACCATACACTTGGAGTATTAGAACCGAAATCATTTCCTAACGATCCACTAGTAACTGTAAAACCTGTTGCAGGAGAGACATCCCAAATAACATTAGGGCTCGCATCGCAAGAATTACCTGAGCCATTGTTTTCGTCACCAATTGAGGTATTAGCAAAACAAACCTCAGTATTTGTACAGGCAATATCTTGACTTGTAAAACTGGCTTCTGGAGCAATAGAGACATAAATTGGAACCACACCTACTGATGATGTACTGCATGGGTTTGAGGCTACAATAATCGCAGAAAATGAATTTACGTAAGTATTAGTACCATCAGAGCTTGTTGTACCACAAGAAGACTCATTAAATGTATGCGTAATGCTTGCAGGTGGTGGATGAGTTAAATTCTGCGGTGCTGATCCATCATTAAAAGTAACTGTATAAATAGTTCCTGGTGGATTGTTTTCAGTTCCTGTAATTGGAAATGTTAATGGACTAACATTACAAATATCTGTATTACCAGGATTACCAAGAGAAACTGCTGGGTTTGAGCCAACAAAAACAGTGTAGTTAGTAACAGTTGTGCAGCCATTACCTCCTTCTATAGCATATACTAAATTAAAAATTCCAACATCATATGTATGAGTAGTACTGCTCCAATTAACTTCATTAAAGTCTGGAGAACCATCTCCCCAACTAATATTATAATTTGTATTTAGAGTACCAGTGCTAGAAATATTTGTAAAGGTAAAACCAGAGGTTACATTAATACACTGTCTAAAAACCGGCAAACCATTAAAAAATGTACCAGACCCAGTTCCTCCCAACGAGCCATCAGGCGAATGGATAACTATTATTTGAGCAGCTCCTGAAGCACTTGCAACATCTGCATTGCCATCCTCCACTGAATACAACGTATAATTAAACGTACCAATATTACTAATATCAGCGTTAATTGATACCGAATTATTAGTTCCTGTTGTGGTTACTGTCTGAAGCACTCCACCATTTATTCTATAAGTAAATATATAAGGCTGCGCTCCAGAAGAACCTGTAAATGTAATTTGTGGTGGTGGACTTTCATTTTGACAAACAGTTACACCTCCTCCATTAATAGTAGCGTCTGGTGGTACTCCTATATATTCTAAATCTATGGTATCATTATTTGTAATACCTTTTTCTACAATACTAGATGCGCTTATTATACCAAAAACAAGACTAATAACAAAAACTAAACTATATTTCACTTTCCCCATAAATATATAATAGCAAATACTTAAAGCCTTTCAAGTTAATAAATTACAGTGAAGCGAAAATTGAAAGTGTCTGTTTGTTGATAAGATTTAATTAAAAACACGAATTTGTTAATAAGATCTATCAAACGTGTATGAAAATTCTCAATCTTATAGCATTAATGAAAAAATGTGGATTCTAAAATCTTTAATATTTAAGTACAGAAACCTGCTTTTTTTTTATCATTTAGATAAACATATTACTTATTTAAGAAAAAAATAGTAGTACTAATAAATATCATTTCTTGTTTTAAACTTTTCCGTTTATCTCTCTCTACTAGTAAAACGCTCTACATCTTAACTGATTCTCCAATTACAAATACTGCAAAATCCCTATTCAAAAACACATTTTAACGGATTTATTTGCGTTTTGTAGATAAAAGCCATATGTTTGTCGAATAATTTAGTCCCAAACTAAAATTTAACCACTTATGATAAGTATCAGTATTTTACTTAAACGCTTTATGTTGTGCACCCTATTTGTGTTATGCATTAACACTTTTGCACAGAGCGCCTTAACCACAGTTAACCTTAATTCTGTATGGGAAAATGGGAATGATAGCAATTCTAATACGCATTCAATAATTTCAAATCATAACATTTTTAATTTCTATAGTGACAAAGACAGAATACCAGATACAATTAACACGGACAATTATGTATCTAGATCACCTCTAAATTTAGATGGAAAACTACAACTCTATTTTGATGGCATTGATGATTATGTTGAAGACGCTTCATTATTAAGCGGATGGTCTGAAGTTTCTCTAATGGGATGGATAAAAATTGATCCATCTGGATCAATAATAAAAGTTATATGTGGTCAAGATAATTTTTCTTTAATATTAGTGTTTAATCGCTTAATCGTTAAAGCTAACGGTATTTCTTTAGCTTATCCTATAGCACTACCAAGCAATCAATGGATTCATGTTGGTGCAACTTACAGTGATACTGAAAACAAACTAAAACTTTATATTAACGGAGAAGAAGTAACTAACCGATCTCTTAGCGGACCACTTAATACAGATATTACACCTTTCTATATTGGAAGAAGACATTATGGAACCAACAATTGGCACTATCAAGGTAGCATGGATGAGGTTAGGCTTTTTGACAAAGCACTTTCTGATGATGAAATTCAAAAAATTGTTTACCAAGAAATTGAAGATAACGGAAACGTTCGTGGTACAGAAATCCCTAGAGATATCAACAGTCTCTCTTGGTCTAACCTCATAAAATATTATCGTTTTGATAGTTATAGAGGCAACATTACAGACAATTTAACTACACCAGCCATTGATGTTGGGACAGGAGCCACGCTTCACAATATGACCACACCTATAATACAACCACAAACTGCACCAATGCCATTTATAACAAAAAGCAGTGGCAGTAGTCTTGCCACAGCCCTCACAATTGCTGCTGATGGAGTTAATGGAGATGATGCTATAACTTACGATTGGTCTATTGTTAAGGTTGAACATAATGACTTAACTTTTAATGATACTCAAAAGCATTTAGGTTTAATTATAAACGAAAATGATGCAAGCTCTAATCCAATAGAATATCACGTTACAAACAACTCAGAACTTAACGTGTCTTGGTATTTAAAACTCGATGGCTTTATAGATTTAGAAGGAGAATCACAATTAATACAAGGAGACGATAGTTTACTAGACCCAACAAGTATAGGTAAAATTGAACGCGACCAGCAAGGAACAGCAGATACTTTTACATATAATTATTGGTCATCACCAGTAAAACAACAAAATTCGGCATCAAACAATTTTAGGATTATGGATGTTATGAATGATGGTTCAAACCCAAGCACTCCAGCTACTATAAATTTTTCATCTTCAGGTTATGATGGTGCAGCTTCTAATCCAATTAAAATTGCAGATTATTGGATTTGGAAATATGCCAACCTACCAACGAATACGTATTCCGCATGGCAACATGTAAGGAAAACAGGAACAATTCTTCCTGGAGAAGGGTTTACAATGAAAGGTCCAGGGACAGGCTCAATTGCAACACCTCAAAATTATGTGTTTTCAGGAAAACCAAATAATGGAGATATTAATCTAACATTGGCAGCTAATAATGATTATTTAGTTGGAAACCCTTATCCTTCAGCAATAGATGCACACCAATTTATTAGAGATAATGGTCCAGAATTGGGCTATGACAATACTCCAATGCCAGATTCTACTCCTTTAATTAGTGGTACACTTTATTTCTGGGAACATTGGGGCGGAAATTCTCATTACCTGCAAGACTATCAAGGTGGCTATGCAACTTACAACTATTCTGGAGCAGTTGCTGCAGCCTACAAAGGCAGTAACCACCCAGATTTAGCACCAGGAGGTACACCTACAAAAGAACCAGGACGCTATATTCCTGTTGGACAAGGTTTCTTTGTAACAGGGCAAAATGCAGGTACTATTAATTTTAATAACGGACAACGTGTTTTTATAAAAGAAAGTAGCTCTTCTGTTTTTATGAGAAGTGCGTTCAATAATACATCTCAAGATAATGAAACTGACGAAAATGAGGATGTAGATAATAGAGTGAAATTTAGAATAGGATTTAATTCTGTCAATACAATTAGAAGACAATTGCTATTAACTATTGACGAAAACGCAACACCAAATGTGGATTGGGCTTACGATGGTATGTTAAACGAACAGCAAATAGATGATATGTTCTGGGTTATTAATGATGAAAGATATATTATCCAAGCAAGTAATGAAGCAGAAACATCTACAGTATATCCTCTAGGAATTAAAACAAGTACAGATGGAATAAATTCAATAATGATAGATGAATTAGAAAACGTACCAAGCGACGTTAATATTTACTTACACGATATTGAATTAGATATATATCATGATTTAAGAACTGGTGCTTATGAAATTTTCTTAAACACAGATGAATATTTAGATCGTTTTGAAATCACATTTGATAACAACAGTGAATCATTAGGTATAGACGACCAAATAGTAAGTGCTATTGACATACTATATTCTAGTGATATTAAAAAAATTGTGATTGTAAACCCAAATCTTATCGAAGTAAAATCGATGACTTTATTTAATATGTTAGGCCAATCGGTTTACACTATAGATAAAATAGAACAAAGAAATTATTCAGAATATAAAACACAAAATTTAAGTGCTGGAACTTATATTATTAAGTTACAAACCGTTTCAGATTTATTTGTAACCAAAAAAATAATAGTGAAATAAAAACTTAGTTGATTGTTTTTAGTTAGTGATTAGAAAGCCTCAATCTTCATAAAGTTGAGGCTTTCTTTATGTTGAACTCATTTTGACTTTTTCTATTCCCTAAAAAATGGACAAAAACAAAAAATCAAAATGAGTTCATTAATAACTTTAAGAGTTCAGAAAATTTAACTTTATGCTGTTCTCCAGAAGTCATGTTTTTTAATGTGAATACACCTGAATTTAATTCTTCCTCTCCAACTAAAACCACAAATGGAATGTTACGACGATTCGCATAATTCATCTGTTTTTTCTTTTGTTTGCCTGAAATAGCAGCATCTGGAAATAATTCTACTTTAACATTAGCCTGTCTTAATTTAGTTACTGCCTCTAAACTATACATAGCTTCTTTATCTCCAAAATTGATAAAGAGAACTTTTGTAGATTCGGCAATAGTATCTGGAAACAATCCCAATTCCTCTAGTACCAAATAAATACGATCTAAGCCAAAGCTAATACCAACTCCACTCATATCTTTTAATCCAAAAATTCCTGTAAGATCATCGTAACGACCTCCTCCTCCAATGGAGCCCATTTTTACGCCTTCTGGCGCAGAGACTTCAAAAATTGCTCCAGTATAGTAGTTTAAACCTCTTGCTAAAGTAACATCTAATTGTAATGTTGCCGTTTTTAGTTTTAAATTTGAAATAGCAGTATTTATAAACTCGAGTTCTTCAATACCTTTAAGTCCAATTTCAGAAGTACTTAAAATAGATTTCAAACTGTCTATTTGATTTCCAAAATCGCCTTTTAATGAGAATAAAGGTTGAAGCTTAGAAATACCATCTTCAGAAATGCCTTTACTTCGCATTTCTTCTTTTACCTTTTCCTCTCCTATTTTATCTAATTTATCTAAAGCAACTGTGAAATCAATAAGTTTATCTTGTGCGCCAATCACTTCTGAAATACCAGATAAGATTTTACGATTATTTATTTTAATAGTAACACCTTCTAATTTTAAAGCTGAAAAAACTGCATCATACAACTGTACAAATTCTACTTCTTGAAACAAAGATTTTGACCCAACTACATCTGCATCACATTGATAAAATTCTCTAAAACGTCCTTTTTGTGGTCTATCTGCTCGCCAAACGGGTTGCATTTGGTAACGTTTGAATGGGAATTCAATTTCGTTTTGGTGTTGTACAACATAACGTGCAAAAGGCACTGTGAGATCGTAGCGTAAAGCTTTTTCTGAGATTTTAGGTGTAATTAAGTTTTCAGATTTTGCATTATAATCTTCATTTGAAACTTTTTTCAAATAATCTCCACTATTCAAAATCTTAAAAATCAAACGATCACCTTCTTCTCCATATTTTCCCATTAGAGTATCTGAGTTTTCAAAACTTGGTGTTTCAATAGGTTGAAATCCATAAATTTGAAATTGTTCTTTTATCGTTCCCATGATATAAGAACGCTTTGCAACTTCCTCTGCGTTAAAATCTCTTGTGCCTTTTGGTATGTTTGGTTTTTGTGCCATAATACTTCCTGCGAAGGCAGGAATCTCTTTTAGTGAAACTCTATTTTCAAGCAAAATCGATACTTTGAAATATTAATTTCATAAGCACTTCGACAAGCTCAGCGTGACAGTAGTGTATATTTTAAAATTTCTACTATTCAATTCACAAAAATATTATAATTTTTAGAGCCTTTCCTAACTTATTTCAATTTTATAGTAACTTTATCAAGTTTTAATAGTCTTATACTTTTAAACAACCCAACTAATATTTTATAAAACTATGTTTTCATTAGCTAGAGAGAATATTAAAATTGCTTTCGATTCTATAAAAAGCCAATTACTACGTACCATTTTAACGGTTTTAATTATCGCTATTGGCATTATGGCTTTGGTTGGTATTTTGAGCGGAGTCTCTGCTTTAGAAAATACCATTTCTAGTAATTTTTCTTCAATGGGTTCTAATACTTTTAATTTTCAGCGTTACGAATTCACTAATCAACGCCAAAGCAGTAGAGAACGACAAAAAATAAATCCGGTTATAAATTACAGAAATGTAAAGGAATTTGAAGATAATTATAATTTCCCTTTTACAAAAGTAGCAGTGTCTTTCTACGGGACTTTTGCAGCTGAGATAAAGTATGATAGCAAAAAAACAGATCCGGAAGTTTCCGTTATTGGTTCTAATGAGCTTTTTATTGATAATTCAGGATTAGAAATAGAAAACGGACGTTCCTTAAATGTGTTTGATGTTGACAATAGTAATGCCGTTTGTGTGATTGGTAGCGATTTACAAAAGGCTTTATTTCCTATTGAAAATCCTGTTGGGAAAATCATAAGTATAAGAGGTTCAAAATTTAAGGTAATTGGTGTGCTTAAAGAAAAAGGATCTACGTTTGGTAATAACCAAGATTTAAGAGTGATTATGCCAATTCAAAAAGCACGTTCTATTTTTACCAATCCTAATATAGATTACAGTTTGAGTGTAAAAGTTGACAAGACAGATATGCTTGAAGCTGCGCAAGAAGATGCAATTTTAACTTTTCGTAATATTAGAGATCTCAACCCAATTGAAAAGGATGATTTTGGTATTGAGCGCAGCGACGATTTATTAAATCGTGTGGCAGAAAACACTGCTGCACTATATGTAGCGGCTTGGATTATAAGTATCATTACCATTTTTGGATCTACCATAGCCTTAATGAATATTATGCTAGTTTCGGTTAGCGAGCGTACTCGCGAAATTGGTGTCCGTAAAGCGCTTGGTGCTAAGAGTAAAACAATAGCGTTTCAGTTTTTCATGGAAACGATTATTATTGGTCAGCTTGGTGGAATACTTGGAATTATTCTAGGAATTTTAATTGGTTGGGGAGTTGCAAGAGGTTTTGATCTTGAATTCTCAACACCTTGGGTTGCGATGATTTGGGCAACGAGTATTGCTTTTATTGTTGCTGTGATTTCCGGCTTGTATCCTGCTACAAAAGCGGCTAAATTAGATCCTATTGAGAGTTTACGTTATGAGTGAAATTCCTGCGAACGCAGGAATCTCACCTTCGAGATGTACAACATTAAAAAAAACGTGTGATTAAAAAGAAAACTATAAAAATAATCTGTGGTTTTTTTGGCTTTGATCGTAATTGTGAGCCTATTAATTGTATTTCTGATTCCAAATTTTCAGTTTCGGACTTATGAAATGAATAGAGCTTACGGAGTAACTTTTGGAATCCTTTCTTCAACTCTTTTTTTACTTCTTTTTTGGATTATAAAAGATCTCAAATCTAAAAAAACAAAAGAATTACTTATTTTATCAAATGGAATAACACTCTTTTTTGCGCTTGGAAATCTTACAGTTTATTCTGCACGAGTTGATCCTGATATTCAATTTAAAGATTTTCAAACTTTATATATTTCTAAACAAGAGCCAAATGAAAAAATCGTGAACCAATACTATGTAAACTGGAAAACTCTAGAAAAACAGTATGAAAATAATCACGTTATAGATTATGGGGTTTTTAGAATTTATAAATCCTACAGAATCGATACTTTGAATTTAAATATGACAAAGTGAAAAAAACAGTTCTAAAAATAGAATCTAGAAAACATATTCGTTATCAAATTGCATTAAGACAAACTTGGTTTCTCTATTGCTATGTATGAGATTCCTTTTTTCAAAGGAATTAGCCATTAATCAAATCAGCAAAATAAGTAAACAACTCACCTTTTGTAATATTTGCACCTGATTGAATCATTTTGAATAAATCCAAATGTTTATCATCTGAATATTCCTTTTTTGCATTAAAAAACTCAATAGAATCTGACAATAAATTATTGCGCAACCATTCAAAACCTGCTTTGGTTGTAAAATCTACAGCATCGTTTTCAATTTTTAAGGCAATTAATCGCATACTTTTTTCATTACACTGAAAAAGATGGATTTGTTGTGGCGAAATATGTTCTAAGTATTCAACTTTACTTAAAACTCCAAACCAAACTAAATCGCTAAACACATCTAATTCTTGTTCAGCAGCTTCTGGTTTGTTTTCTTTTATATCCTTCCACTCATCTGCAGTAATAGATTGTGTGGCTAAAAAATTGATGAATTCTTGGTGTAATTCTTCAAATTGTTCTTTTGTTAATCTTGTATATTTCATTGAAAAACTCTGTTTTTCATCTCGCACTCGATGCGAGACCTTATTAATTGTAATATTTATTTTTCACAAGCACTTCGACTGCGCTCGGTGTGACAATTGAGTTCAATTTAAAATTCTGACTAAAAATTAATTTATAGCCTTAAAAGCTTCAAAAGGTCTATCTGTAGCCATAATATCTGCTCCATTTTTTTCCATTTACGATATAATTCATCTCCTTTTGTTTGAGCGCTTTTATCTAAATTCCCCAGAGTTCCAAGCATACATAAAATGTTTTCATTGTGTAATCTTTTAAAAAGCGATTCATCAGATAATCGTGTACCAGTAAAGGCTAGCATATTTTTTGTTGGAATTTTAGCGTCTAATAACCTATCAAATTCATCATTATTTCTAGCCGAAATTGATAATAATAAGTCTGGCGCTAAGTTATAAGCTGCTTTAGCTTGCTCTACATTGTAAGTTATAATAATACTAATATCTTCTGCTTTAGCTTTTCTAATCGCATCAATTACCAATTCTTGACTTACACTTCTTTTAATATCTATGGTCAAAATCACATTATTTTGCACACACCAAGTTAAGACTTCAGAAAATAATGGGATTTTGAATTGGGTTTCGTTGCCATGATCGTCTTTTAAATTGAAATTCTTCAATTCACTGTATGAAAACTCATCTACTTTTCCACTTCCTGTTGTTGTTCTATCGATGGACTTATCATGCAATAGCACTAATTGTCCATCTTTAGTTTGCGCAACGTCTACTTCGTATATAACAACAATACTATCATTAATATATTTCAGCGTTTCCAAGCAATTTTCGGGATAATTTAATAAGCCTTTCCCACCACGATGCACACTAATATTTGGATAATTAGTGTTTGAAGCTTTGAAGAGCGCAATCAACTTCGAGGTCTTTACTTCAGTACTATTTGCTGGTTCTTTAGATTGTTTACATCCTACAAAAGCACAAACTAAAAAGATTAGAAGAAAATGTTTCATATATAAACCTTGAGCAATATTCTCAGACTAATTCTGAAAAAAAATTATAAAAAAACCGCTTAGTAAACTAAACGGTTTTTTTTATATAATAATAAAAAGATTATGCGTCTGCAATAACATCGAAAGTTAAATCTACAGTTACTGCTCTGTGTAATCTAATTGCAGCTTCGTACTGACCTAAACGCTTAATGTTACCACCATTGATAGAAATAAACTTCTTATCAACATCATGACCTGCTTTTTTAAATGCGGCAGCTAAATCCATATTGGTAATAGAACCAAATAATTTGTCACCAGCAGTAGCACCTGTTCCAGCTTTTGCTGTAATTTTAATATCTAAACCTTTTAAAGCTTCAGCAGTTTGTTCTGCTTCAGAAATAATAGTTTTTTCTTTGTAAGCTCTTTGTTTTAAAGTTTCTGCTAATACTTTTTTAGCAGATGAAGTAGCCATTACAGCTTGTCCGTGAGGAATTAAAAAGTTTCTACCATAACCGTTCTTAACAGATACAATATCGTCTTTAAATCCTAAATTTTCAACGTCTTGTTTTAATATAAGTTCCATTGTGTTATGATATTTTATTTTAATAAATCGGCTACATATGGCATAAGTGCTAAATGTCTAGCTCTTTTTACAGCCACAGATACTTTTCTTTGGTACTTTAAAGAAGTTCCTGTTAAACGTCTTGGTAGTAATTTACCTTGTTCGTTTACAAAACCTAATAACCAATCTGCATCTTTATAATCTACATACTTGATTCCAGATTTTTTGAAACGACAATACTTCTTTTGTTTAGAAGTTTCTATATTTAAAGGCGTAAGATATCTAATTTCTCCGTCTTTTTTTCCTTTTGCTTGTTGTTCTATTGATGACATAATTACGCTTTTGCTTTAACTTTCATTTTTTCTCTTCTTCTCTCAGCCCATGAAATAGCATGTTTGTCTAAACTCACAGTTAAGTAACGCATAAAACGCTCATCACGTCTAAACTCTACCTCTAAAGGTTCGATTGCTTCACCAGCAACTTTAAATTCAAATAAATGGTAAAACCCACTTTTTTTGTTTTGGATTGGATAAGCTAACTTCTTTAGTCCCCAATCTTCTTTGGATATCATCTTAGCACCTTTAGAAACGAGCATATCCTCGTATTTCTTTACTGTCTCCTTTATCTGATCTTCAGATAAAACGGGATTTAAGATGAAAACAGTTTCATAATGATTCATAATAAATAATTTTGTTTATTGTTAAAACGGCTGCAAAAATACACATTTATTCTAAGTTTGCCAACTAGATTAGCAACTAGTTTTATGTAGAGAATTTAATTAACTTTTTTTCCTATAAATAATGTTAATCACTACGCTTTGTCGGTAAAATTTGTTTTTTAACCGAATTTATCGTACTATTGTCGATATCTTAACCTAAAATTAATAATGTTATGACTTTAAACTGTGTAGTTGTTGATGATTCCGCGATTCAGCGCCTCTCTATAGTAAAGTTAATCGAGAATCATTCTTCGCTTAACCTTATTGCAGAGTACAGCAGTGCGTTAGAAACAAAAAACGGTCTTAATACACATAAGGTTGATCTTATCTTCTTAGATATAGAGATGCCTGTATTAAACGGTTTTGAATTACTAGATGTACTCAACAACAAACCCCAAATTATTTTTGTTACCGGTAAAACCGAATATGCTTTTAAAGCATTTAATTACGATGCTACTGATTATCTTCAGAAACCAATTACAAAAGAACGTTTTAACGTTGCCGTAGAAAAAGCTATTGAGCAACATAAATTGAAACTGGACTTTAATGAAACTGATGGTGAACATATCTTTGTAAAAAGTAATCTTAAAAAACGTAAAGTTTATATTAAGGATATTAAATGGATAGAAGCGCTTGGTGATTACGTAAAAGTGGTTACAGAAGAAAACAGCTTAGTTGTATTATCTACAATGAAAGCGTTTGAACAAGAATTGCCTGAAGGTAAATTTTTAAGAATTCACAAATCCTACATTGTGAATCTCGATAAAATTGACCGATTTAACAGTAAAAATGTTGAAGTTGGTGCTTATGAAATTCCATTGAGTAGAAATAAGAAGACTCAATTAGTAGATGCTTTGAATAATATGTAGAATATTTACATTAACATTTAAAGTATTACATTATAAGTTATAAAGAATCCTAAGTAGAAATACTTGGGATTTTTTAGTTGAAACTATTATTAAACCTGCTAGGTCTTGTTCTATTAATAATTATCAACATTAATAACCACACGTACAGGTCTAAAATCCTTAACAGCATTAAAACTATTCTCAATTTTTATAATCGCTTCTTTTGTTTTTCCTAGAGATTGTTGCTGTGGAATCTTAATCAAAATATTTTTATGAAATAGATTTCGAATCCGAGATACTGGTGGAAATTCTGGTCCTAAAACATTGGCTTTAAATATTTGTCGTAAGGATTTGGCATACCAATCTGCTGCCAGATTCACACGATTGTAATCTTTATGTTTAAAGGTAATTTTAATTAATCTGTATGTTGGTGGATATTTATAATTATAACGTTCGTTCATTTGCTCTGCGAACATTTCTTTATAAGCATTTGTAGAAACTTGTTGTAAGATATTGTGATGCGGATTATAAGTTTGGATTAATACTTTTCCTCTTAAATCTGTTCGTCCTGCTCTACCAGAAACCTGTGCCATAAGTTGATAACTGCGTTCGTGCGCTCTAAAATCTGGAAAATTAAGTAAGTTATCTGCATTCATAATACCAACTAATTTTACATATCTAAAATCAAGACCTTTAGTTAGCATTTGCGTACCAACTAAAATATCAACTTCGCGTTGTTCAAAACTATTTATTATTTTCTCAAAACCGTATTTTCCTCTTGTGGTATCTAAATCCATACGTGCCACTTTCTTTTCAGGAAATAATACTTTTACTTCTTCTTCTATTTGTTCTGTTCCAAAACCTTTGGTATCTAATGTAGAATTTCCACAACCTTGACAACTTTTTAACATCGCTGCATTATATCCACAATAATGACAACGCAACTGATCTCTGTATTGATGATAGGTTAAGCTCACATCGCAATTAGGACATTGAGGTGATGTTCCGCAAGTGGTACATTCTATAATTGGAGAAAAGCCACGACGGTTTTGAAATAATATAATTTGAAACCCTTCTTCTAGAGTTTCCGTCATTTCTTGGATTAGTCTGTCGCTAAAATGTCCTTTCATGCGTTTACGCTTGTACTTATCTGCTAAATCTACCAATTCAATATCTGGCATTAACACATTATTGTAACGTGTATTTAATTCTACCAAACCATATTTTCCCTGGCTGGCATTAAAATAGCTTTCTAAACTTGGTGTGGCAGAACCTAAAAGTGTTTTTGCTTTGAATAAATTTGCTAATACAATCGCAGCATCTCTTGCATGATAACGTGGAGCAGGATCAAATTGTTTGTAAGAGGACTCGTGTTCTTCATCTACTATAATTAATCCTAGATTCTGAAATGGTAATAATAAAGACGAACGCGCTCCGATTATCACTTGAGCTTTTTCGGAATTATTCAACATATTTTGCCAAACCTCTACCCTTTCGTTTCCTGAGTATCTAGAGTGAAAAACAGCAACCTTTTCTCCAAAATAATCTTGAAGTCTTCCAACCAACTGCGTAGTTAAGGCAATTTCTGGTAATAAATACAAGACCTGTTTTCCAATTTCTAATTGTTTTTGAATAAGCTGAACATAGATTTCAGTTTTACCAGAAGAGGTTACACCATGTAATAATGCGACTGATTTTTCTTTGAAGATTGCTTCAACCTCATCGTAAGCATTTTGTTGCGCTTCGCTTAAATGTTTCGCATCAGCATCTCCTTCGCCTTCAAACTGAATACGATCTACTTTAATGTGGTATTCTTCTAAAATATGTTTATCAATTAGTGTTTTTATTACGCTTGATGCTGCACCACTTCGTTTTACCAAATCTGATACTGATATTGGTTTTTTCAACGACGCTTCCATAGTAAACAACGTTAATATAACTTCGCGTTGTTTTTTTGCTCTAGTGCTTAGTAATTCTAATAATTGCCGAAGTTTTTCTTGTGTTTTATGATTATCGTGAAGCTTTACATAACGCACTAATTTTGGTGTGTATTTTTCGTAAAGTTCTTCATGCAAATTTAACACTCCTTTTTCAACCAATTTATTTACAATAGGCAACACGCGCTTTTTATCCAAAATAGAAACCACATCATTTATCTTTAACGAGGATTGGTGTTGCAAGGCTTCATAAATCAAAAATTCTTCATCTTTTAATTCAGACTCATTAATCGTTGTTTTTTCGTTTTTAGAAATAATAGTTTCGCTTTCTAACAAGAATGCATTTGGCATTGCTGCTCGCATCACTTCTCCCAAACTACACATGTAATATTTTGAAATCCATTCCCAATGTTGCAATTGATATTCTGTAATTACAGGCGAATCATCTAAAATTTGATGAATTGTTTTTGCATCGTAAGCGGTTGGTGGATTTTGATGAATACTATACACTAAAGCCGTATAAATCTTACTTTTTCCAAAAGGAACAGCAACACGCATTCCTGGAGATAGAAACTCAGCTTCTGCTTCCGTAATATGATACGTAAAGGCTTTTTGAAGCGGAATTGGTAAAATGACGTCTATAAAATGTAGCATACTTCAAAAGTAATGCCTTTAAATAAAAAAACCACCTCGATTTGAGATGGTTTTGTCTTTATAAAATTGATAAACAATTAAAAATCGAAATAATAGTGAACTCCTGCACCATATGCAAGGCCTGCAAAACTACTTAAGTTATCTCCAAATGAACCACCAACATAACCTAATTCTGCACTAAAGGCCAAGCCTTCTACAAATTCTGGAATCTCACATTCTACGCCTCCTCCTATTCCAAAGGAAACTGTGTTGTACGATCTAGATTCTGTAGTACTTAAAAACGAATACTCAGATTTTACTGAGAAATAACCAACTTGTGCATAACCAAAAGGTTTAAAATAAAACGAATCTCCCATAACATTAAAATTATAAAGATAGCGTCCAGAGATTGCAAAAGCACCTGTTCCGTAACCATAGGAAGCTCCACCAACAATTAACTGCGCTGAGTGATGTTCTAGAATATTATATTTAGCACTTAATCCGTAAGCTGGATAAGATGATGCTAAACCTGCGCCTAAGACTCCTGGCTCTGCCATTCGCTGAGCTTGTACTGTTGATAAGAAAATAAAACTGAGCAATACTGTAAATAAGTAATTGGTTTTCATAATAAATAAATAAATGGATTGATTAATAAATTATTAAAAAATGAAGCAGGTAGCAAATTAGCACCTAATAGATTTGAAATAAGCAACTTAAAGAACTCTAAATTAGATTAACACGACAAATTATAGTGTTGAATGGCAAATATAATCGTCAAACTAACCTTACAAATAGGGTTCTGTAAATTAATCTCAATTTATGTAAAACGGAATATTATTAAAACTTCCGTTTGAAACTATATAAGTTACATTAGTATCCTCATCTATAGCCACATAACTAAACGTACCAGAAATTCTTTCGCCTGCAACATCAACTGCAGAAATATGCAACGTTGCGCTAGTATTACTTTCTGCATCAATTGTGGTAGATCCATTTTCGTCTTCGTAAGAATAAGAACCACCTAAAAGATCATCTGGATAGGTAAAAGTAGCACCTGCAACAATAACATTTGGATTATCCATAATTAAAGTAACAGCAATACTTGTGGTTTCAGAATTATTAGACACACCATCTGAAGAAGCTCCCATTCCAAAAGCATAAACAGTCGTCGGACCTGAGTCGCTACTTGTAATTGCTGCTGCAACTGAATTTGGACCAAATGTAAAAGTTTTTGTTTGTCCGTTTATATCTGCTTTTACTGTACCATCACCTAGCAGATTTGCAATCTCTTCTTCAACATCGCAACTTAAAAGTGCAAATGCAGTTATACATATTAGTAATTTTTTCATGAGTTTTTGTTTTTAGAGTTTATGATTTAATTAATTTAAAATTATTGTTACATTGAGCGCAGTCAAAAAATGCTATTAAAGCTAAAATTACCAAGGTTATCGACTGCGCTCAGACTAACATCAAAATAATTTGAAAAGTTTAAATTTTAGCTATTTCCCATTTTAAATAATTTACGAAGTGACGATGAGTCTTTCCTCTTTTCGTTTTTAAGTGTGTTACTTTTAGTGTTTTTATTGGATTTTTTATCAGTTGTCTTTATAGATTTTTGTCTCTGACTATCTCTTCTTCGGGTTGAAGCTTTCTTGTCTTTTGAAATTTCAATCTGTTCAGCTTTTAGAATATTAGAAATACTTCCTCCAGCTTTTTTATTTGCAAGCGCTCTTAACTGTGCTACTTGTGTATCTAAATCGCCAAAATAAACCTTATCGTAAATAGCAACAGCTTCTCTGTAACGCTCTTGCTCTTCGTAAACCCAAGCTAAAAGCATCAACTCATTTCTAGTTGACATAACATTGTCTTTATTAGGATTAAGACTTAGACTTTTATTAATATCGTCTTCGGCTTCCTTTATGTTTCCTAATTTAAAATGAATATCTGCTCGCATAAAATAAGCCATCGCATTTGGTGTTAATGCTACCATTTCATTATACTTACTTAAAGTACTCTCTTGCGCATTCTCTCTCGCTATGAGTTTTGTACTATTTCTTTTAAAATCAATATGTTTATAATAGACATCACAAGTATAAATTAATTCTGCATACATAGATACCAATAAATCTTTACGTGCTATTTGTCCAAGTTGAAACTTTTTATTAGGATCTGCTTCCACAATTGATGCATCAATTTTCTCCGCATACTTGGGTAGAGTTTCTCTTAAACAAGTCTTAAATGCATTTTCTGTAAGTGTACGTTTTAGGCTTTCGGTTTCTAAACAATCACACATGTCTGCTCTAAAAGCACTTTTATAAGTTTGCGCGTTTACAGATAATAGTCCTGCACTTAAGATCAAAAACGCAATATATGTTTTCATAGTTATTAATTTAAAAGCAGTCTTGTTAATTATCATCTTCTTCGTCTTCAGTGTCCACGAAATAAGCTTTTACTGAAAGCATACAAAATTTCAATGCTTTTTTAGATCTATTTAAATTGAACGTTGCTTTTGCTTGTCTCATAAAAGGTGCATCACTAATATCTTCTGCTATATCAGGCACTTCTTGCCAAAGACTATCTACATCTCTTTCTGCACGTTCCATTAATTCATCTTCAATTTCTGCTGGTACTTCTACTCCTGCTCTTGTTAAACTATCGTACACAAAAACTTTGTGATACAACTCAAATGAATGCTTTACAAACTTATCTACACTTGTAATTTTAGATTTTCTTTTGGGTGGATTTATGCGCTTTTCTTGAGACCAACTATGTATTGGAATTAAAAAAACAATAAGCATAACAATAGAAATATAACGCGGTAAAAAATTGAGTACTTTCATAATATTTGGATTAATTATAATTAATAATTCCATTCATTGTTAAAATGGTTCCTGAATCTACATTGATAACTGTGGTATCATTAAACGTTACTTGCTTTGTTGTTTTATCTACACTATAACCTGTACCACAATCTGTATTGTCTATTGTACTAGTAGGTGGCGTAGAACACACATATCTATATTCTTCCCCATTTTTAATAATAGTCATTGAAATTGTTTTATCTGCAGCAGCATTATCATTACTATTAAATTGTGCTGCAACAAGGACAAACCCATTTGAATAATCTGTTGACACTAATTCGCCATCTTCAATCTTTGTGTTTTTATCCATCAGAATCACAGAACTAGACGTGCCAGTTGTACTATTTGCGTCATCAGAAATATTTGCCACAATTAAAGATTCACCAACAGAAGCCGTATCTGATCCAGATAGTTGAATAGTACCATAATTAACATCGTTTTCTGAATCTGAATCATCATTACTAGTACAACCTAATATAAGTAATGCAAATATTGTGATTTTGAGAAGGTTGAATGTTGATTTCATTTTGCTTATATTTTGGATTAACATCATATAAAACAACAACATATTTAAGCGAAAAACCATAACCAACCTATTATCGTTGGTTTCGAATTTATTAACGTTGTATTTGTAGCCTGTTTTTGACAATTAATCACTATTTTTAAACCAGCTATTAATTTTTTTTTTGAATGAAAAGATCCCTAAGCTTTATCTTTTTAATGACTTCTCTATTTTGTTTTTCGCAGAACAAAATGCTCGATTCGTTAGAAAACGTTATTAACAACTACGGAAAAATAGACACCACTTATGTGAGCTTAAGAATTAAGTACGTTTCTAGAAAAATGTTCTTAACACCAACAGACACAACTTGGGCAAGTTATAATCGTAAAACTTTAGAGGTTTCTGAACAACTTAATTACCCTAAAGGAATTGCGATATCTTATAATAATTTGGGGATTATAAATCATTACTTTTTATCTGATCCGTTAGAAGGTCTAGAATATTACCAAAAGAGTTATGCCATTTTTGAAAATGAACCAAAATTTCAAAAATATGCAGTTGGTGTACTTACCAATATTGGCCTCATAAATTTAGAACAACAAGAATATGATAAAGCCTTAAAGAGCTTTAAAGCTTTATTGATTAATCCTGAGAATAAAAGCAAATTCAATACCCAGTTTTACATTGCTAATGTATATGGAGAGCAAAAAAAACTCGATTCTTCTATTTACTATTATAAGAAAGCCCTTATAGGTGCAGAACAGAGTAAACGACCATTATATATTGCAAACATTAAAACCAACTTGGGATTAGTACAAACTAATGCTGGTTTTTTAGAAGAAGGTTTAACAACCATGAATGAAAGTTTAGATTTAATAGAAGCGCATAATATTGAAGGCTTACGAGTAACCGCTTACACAAATGCTGCAGAAATTTATTTACAAAACAATGATATTGAAAAAGCAGAATATTATGCCACTAACAGCTTAAAACTAAATGAAGCCCTAAACAGTTTGTCAACAAAAAATAGTGCTTTGGCAACATTGGCTAATGTTTATAGTGAAAAAGAAGATTACAAAAATGCCTTACTCACTTATAAAAAACATATTGTTTTAAGAGACAGTTTGATTAATGCAGATCAGAAACTCGAAATATCTAGAAAAGAAATTCAATATGAAGCAGATAAAGACAAAGCTATTTCACAAGTAGAAATAGAACGTCAAAAATCTATTACAAATGCTTCATTAATTGGTGGCTCAGGTTTAGTTTTAGCTTCAATTATTGGATTTATACTATATAGAAGAAAACAAGAAGCCGTTTCAAAATCTAAGGAAGCTGAGTTTAATGCCAAAGTTTCGGACACAGAATTAAAAGCCTTGCGCTCGCAAATGAATCCGCATTTTATCTTTAATTCCCTAAATTCTATTGGTGATTATATTTTAAAAAACGACACACAATCTGCAAGTGATTATCTAAGTAAATTTGCTAAATTGATGCGTCTTACTTTAGAAAATTCTGAGAAAAAAGAAATATTACTAAGCGAGGATATTTCACTTTTAAGAACCTATATGGATATTGAACGTAAACGTTTTAACAATACATTTAATTATACAATTCATGTTGATGCTAATTTAGATGCTGAAAATATATTGGTGCCACCAATGATTCTTCAACCGTTTATTGAGAATAGTATTATTCATGGCTTATCTCAAAAAGATAATGCTGGATTAGTGAAAATTTCATTTAAAACAGATAAAAAAATGTTGGTTTGTAGTGTTGATGATAATGGTGTTGGACGAAAAAATTCAACTTCAGACAAAAACAATTCCAATAACAAGTCTATGGGAATGGCAATTACCAAAAGTAGAATTGAGATTATAAACAAACTAAAAAACACCAACGGAAATGTTGAAATTATAGACAAAACCGAAGGTACAAGAATAGACGTTTCACTTCCAATGCAACTCGCTTTTTAGTATGATAAAAACTATAATTATAGATGATGAAACCCATTGTTCAGACCGCATTTTAAGTTTGATTGCGCAACATCCAAATACATTTAATATACTTGCTAATATTGATACTGTAGATGAAGCTCTAAAAATGGTGCCTCAACTACAGCCAGATTTGGTGTTTCTAGATATTAAAATTCATGATAGAACAGGTTTCGATTTTTTACAAGAATTAGAATCTATAAAATTCAAAATCATATTCACTACTGCTTTTGATAATTTTGCAATTAAAGCCTTTAAATTTAGTGCATTCGATTATTTATTAAAACCTATAGATAGTGATGATTTTAATGATGCTGTTATGCGTTTGAAAGCAGATTTATCACATCAAAACATGGAGCAGCAGCTTCAAAATTTATTTAAAAACTTAAAACCAGACCAGAAGAAAGTAATTACTATTCCGTCGTTAACTGGTTTTGAAACTTTAAAAGTAGAGGATATTATTCATTTGGAAGCTGATACTAGTTATACGCATATTTTTACAAAAGATGGAAAAACAATGGTCTCAAAACCCATAAAGTTTTATGAAGATTTATTGGATGAAAATTCATTTTTTAAAACACATAAATCGCATTTGATTAATATAGATCATGTTAAAAAATATTTCAAAGGCAAACAGAGTTATGTACTAATGTCTAATAATGCAAATGTCCCAATTTCTGTAAGACGTAAGGATGAATTTTTGAAACGTTTTATTTGATTTCTTTTTTTGTCTTAGGATGCTTTCTTAAAAATTGAAGTGAAGCATTTAACTCATAACCTAAAAGCAAAATATTAGAGTTTAGCCATAGATAAAGTAACAAAATTAACAAACCACCAATTGAGCCATAAAGCTCATTATACTGCGAAAAGTTATTAATATAAATCCCAAAGAGATAAGACGTTAAAATAATTAGTAATGTAGTTAGTAATGCACCTATTGAAAAGAATTTTGTATTGCGACCTTCTCTAGTACCAAAATAATAGAGTGTCGCAGTTGCCAAGTACACCATTAATACAAAGAACATATACTTTGCAAAAATCACCCAACCAACACCAGAATTATCTTCTGATACTATTTCTTTATTTATACTTTCATATAAGGGTTCAATAACATAAATCTGAAAATAACCAAAAAAAGCAACGGTTAACAATACTAATATTGCTATGATTAAAGCGATACCCAATGCATATATATATTGTTTAAATACATTACGAGTTAGTTGCTCATGAAACGAACCTTCAAAACCAGAAAAAACTGCATTTACTCCATTCGCCATTAATAACATTGATAATAAGAACACTGAAGATAGCAGTCCTCCTCCTCCGCTTCCACTTATGTTCTCAAAAATATTAGAAAAGAAGAAATCCGAAGTTTGTGGTGGTAAAAATGAATTTAGAAAATCTAAGAATTCAGTTTGAAAATTATCTATTGGTATATAAGGAATCAAAATAATCACAAACAACAAAAATGGAAAAATAGCCGTAAAAAAACTAAAAGCAATAGCACTCGCTCTTGTGGTAAGTGCGCCATTTACAATTCCTTTTACATAAAGCTCTATCAAATCATAGATAGATAAACCCTCGAATCCTGGTAATTTAATCTGCTTAAAAAAACGCACGACTAAATTAAGCACTGGGATTTTATCTAATTTATCTTCTATGTGTTTTGTCATTTGTTGGGCATAATTTGAGGAAACTGACGGAAAATAAAAACCTCTCAAAATTAATCGAGAGGTTCTGTATATCTTTCACTTAATTACGTTTCTATAAAGAAAGAGGCTTGATTAAGCATTACAATACAAAATAACTAAATATATTTGTAATAGACAAATAAAAACAGGGAAATATTGGAATATCAAAAATTAGAGTATTACCTATCACAACCCAGATTAGACCGATTTTTAATCGCGACTGGAAACTCAAAATCGAAAGCACAAAAATTATATAGAATTAATTTGAGAGTCGCTCAATCGTTTTATCCTGTTTTAAATCTTTTCGAGATATTTTTTAGGAATATTGTCAACTACCAAGTTTCGTCTCATTTTGCAAATCCGAATTGGATAATAGCAGAAAAGAACGGATTTATGAATCATCGTTCATTAACAGCATCAAGATTTTTTTTGAAAAACTCTGTCAACAAAGCCGAAAGAACAATTAGACGAAAAGGTGGAGTTGTAACATCTGGAAAAGTAATTGCAGAACAATCTTTTGGATTTTGGACAAGTTTATTTGATACTCATCATTATAGGTTAATTGGAGGTGTTGTTATCCATTGCTTTCCAAACAAGCCATCTCAAGTGAATAGAAATATTTTGAACCAAAAACTAAATAACATTAGAGAATTTAGAAATCGAGTTTATCATAACGAACCGATTTGTTTCAATGGAAATGTAATTGACTATACAGAAGCAACAGATATTAAAAATCAGATTTACGAACTATTAGAATGGATAGATACAGATTTGACTGATTATGTGGACTATTTTAATGGAATTGACACGAAAATAAATATGGTAAATAACTTATAAAAAACTATGCACAACAATGGTTATAGTTAATTACCTGGTTCTGACCTACTTGGAAATTCCTGCGGAATCCTCAACTTGGTGCGTACTTGCAAAGTTAAGTGCTAAACCGCACAACTACTCATAGCCGAGACCGTTAGTTCAACGGTTTACAACTAAATAGTGAACTCTAAATTTTGGACATTGAATTCGGAATTAAACAGCCTTAAGACTTAAATCCATATTATAAACTGAATGCGTTAACGCACCAGACGAAATATAATCTACACCACATTCTGCATATTTTCTAAGTGTGTTTTCGTTAATTCCACCAGAAGATTCCGTTAAACATTGGTCGCCAATAAGTTTTACAGCTTTGCGTGTATCGTCATAATTAAAATTATCAATGAGAATGCGATACACTCCTCCACAATCTAAAATTTCTTTAATTTCTTCGAGATTTCTAGCTTCAACAATGATTTTTAAATCTCTGTTAGTGTCTTTTAAATATTGCTTTGTTAAGTTAATTGCTTTTGCAACTCCACCTGCAAAATCAATATGGTTATCTTTTAGCATAATCATATCATACAATGCGAATCTGTGGTTTTCTCCTCCTCCAATTTTTACAGCCCATTTTTCTAGAGCTCTAATACCTGGAGTCGTTTTTCTTGTATCTAATATTTTTGTTTCTGTGCCTTCTAATAAATCTACAAATTCTCTTGTTTTAGTAGCAATTGCACTCATACGTTGCATTGCATTTAAGACTAAACGTTCTGCTTTAAGAATAGATTGTGATGCTCCAGTGACATAGAAAACAATATCTCCATATTTTACTTTCTCGCCATCTTTAATTAAGGTTTCAACTTTCATATTAGTATCTACATAAGCGAATACTTGCTTTGCAAATTCAACACCAGCAATAATGCCTTTATCTTTTACCAATAGCTTTGCTTTTCCTTGAGCTGAAGCAGGAATGCATGCTAACGAGCTATGGTCGCCATCACCAACATCTTCTCTGATAGCATTAGAGATAATTAATTCTATTTCTTTATCGAATTGTGCTTTTGAAATCATTTAAATACTTATTTGATGTAAAAATAGGAATTGAAATTTGAAAACTTGAATAATTCTTGTGTCAGTTCGAGTGAATTTATGAGTAAAACGAATAAATTTGTATCGAGAACAATCTAAGAACATGCTTATCGATACAATTCCGAAAAAAAATCGGAATCATTCGAAGTAACAATATTATGAATATTAAACTCATAGCCATAGGCAAAACCGACAATAAAAACTTAATCTCGCTGATTGAAGATTATTCAAAGCGTTTAGGTCATTATATAAAATTTGAATTTGAAATTATTCCTGATTTAAAAAAGGTTAAGCATTTATCTGAAGCCCAACAAAAAGAAAAGGAAGGCGAACTTATTTTAGCCAAGACACAAACTTCAGATATTCTAATTCTTTTAGATGAAAACGGAAAACAACTAGATTCAATTGCATTTTCTGCTTATTTACAAAAACACATGAATTCTGGCATTAAAACTCTAATTTTTGTGATTGGTGGATCTTATGGATTTTCGGATGCAGTTTACGCAAGAGCCAATGGAAAATTGGGCTTATCTAAAATGACATTTTCGCATCAAATGGTACGTTTATTCTTTATAGAACAATTGTACAGAGGGTTTACAATTCTTAAAAATGAACCTTATCATCATCGTTAGTAGTTGGTTGCTAGTCTTTATATTCAAAATTTGAGCTTAATCAGGAACAACTAATTACTAACAACCACCAACTATTTACTAGTATGTTTTATATACTTCTTTACGCTTTTTAAGCTGACGGTCTAAATCTTTAATAGTTTCTCTAACTGCAACTTCGTAGTTTTTTTCGTTAGAAGTTGCAAACACTCTTGGTCCAGGTAAACTCAACTCTATATCACAAATTTCACCTTTATCATAGAAATTCTCATCTTTCTTAAAACGTACTGTGGCACTAATTAAAAACTCGTATTTATTAAATAATTTATCTAACTTCTCTTCTGCGAAATCTGAAAGTGTTTCGCTTACATCTACATTTACATATTGAAAATTTACCGTCATAATCTATCTTGTTTTAAGGAATTGTTCTTTTATCTAAGATACAAGATTTTGTCAATTCTATAGCTGATAAATATCATAAATAATATCTAAAATTTATGTTTTCGATTATAATTGTTTTTTACTCAACTGAACAATAGATAACACATGAAAAAACACTGCTAAAGGCATTAAAAAAGCAGCAATTAGAACATAAGGATATCTCGTAGCTTCCAAAGATATTAAAGGTATATCACTACCATAAAGGTTTGGAGCAAAAGTAGATGTGATAAATAAAGCTACTACAGATGCCAGAATTGCTAGACCAAGATAGTTCCATAACAATGCAACTTTTATAGGCAACATTTTTCTACTAAAGACTAAATACGCGACAATTGGCGCTGATAATCCGATAAGCATATCAAAATTATAGCCTTCTATAGTGACAATCTTTGGTAGCACATTTGCTGATATTGAAAAAACAAATAACGTTTCTACTGCAACTCTAAATACTTGAATATAAATTAAAGTAGATGGTTTAATATTTTGAATCCAAGCATTATTTCTGTTTTTATAAATAAAAATCCCTGTAAACAAAAACGCTGGCATTATTAAAAACAACGGAAAACGAGGAGGTAAATCATAAGTTGCTATAATTCCGCTAGAAGCTACTATAAAAATATATACTTGCCAAAGCACTATCCCAATAACAAGAATCATTTTCTTCTTTTTAATTACAGAATTATCTAAAAAGGTTTGGTTAATTGTTTTAAAGCCAATAGAAATAACCGCAATAATCATCAATAATGTGAGAATGATGTAACCGAGTTTTAATTCCATAATTTAAGTTAGTTTTTGCAATACTATATTTAAAGCACTTTCACCTTCTTCCTCTAATAATTCTCTAATTTCTTTCATTGCATTTTCCCAATGCGGAATTACGGTTTCTAAAAGTATTTTTCCTTTAGTAGTAATTCGTAAGTCATGAATATTGAGTTTAACAATAAGCTTATGATCCAGCAATCGTTTTAAGTTTCTATTTACAGTAGATTTATCCATATACATCATACTACTTAAAACTTTAAGTGATGGATTTGGAGCTTTGCCAATAATGAATAAAGTACTTAATTGACTATTAGTAATGTTAAATGGTTTTAAGTGCTTTCTAAAAACTGAAGCCACTTTCCTATTACACTTCATTATTTTACCAGAAATACAAACTTGTGGATTACAAGAACTTAAATTTGGATACTCGTTTTCGGAATTCATAGTGTAAATATACAACAAAAGTTGTATATACAACTTTTGTTGTATATAATTATATTTTCACTTACGTTTAATCTTAAACCTATAACCTAAAGCTAATTTTGCGTTGGTAAGATTTAAACGGTATCTATTATCATTATCAAAACCTGTAGAATATAAGCCATTACTGTACGTTAAAATTGCATAATACTGTTTTAGATTATAACCTAAACCTACTGAAAAGTCCAATTTATAAAGCATTGGGTTAGACGGTCTGTAACTGCCATCTTGTAAGGTAACTCTTTTATTCATTAAAGCTATTCCAGGCATTACATTAAGCGTTGCTGTAATATTTTCTGGCAGTTTAAAATAAGAAATAAATCCTGCTAAAACACCAATTGCTGCGCCATTATAGCGTTTTACATTGCCTTGTTCATTAAAAAAGGTACTACCAGATTCAGATAAAATACTCGGTTTTGCCGAAAAATAATCATAAACACCAAATAAACCGATTCCTCCAGTTATAAAAATATCTTGGTTATCTTTTTCGTCTAAGCCAGCTTTTAATAGCGAATAAGAAAACTCCACCTCATCTAAAGTGTATAAATAATTTATACCTAAACTAACAGAACGTACATCACTTCTAAAAGTAGTAGGTTCATCAAAATTATGCTTAGCTTTAAAACCTTTATAGGTTTGCGCAAACAAGTTAACGTAATGTTGCCTTTTTATAATGGTCGTGACTTGTAAATCAAACCTACTAGTTTCCTGTTTATTCTTGTTTTTAATGTTGAAAGCAACATCAAATATAACTTTTCTATTTGCAAAACCCAATCCTAAACCATATCTATTATTGGGTACAAACTTTACCTTAGATTCATCATTTAAAATACTAAATTTATTAACCTTATAATTAGAAAATATACGAATAGAATAATTTTCGATATCTCTATCAATAAGTAATGAATCTATATCTTCTAAATCTTGTGCACTCAAAGAAAAGCAGGTAAAACAAGAAACTAACAGAAGAAAAATCTTTTTATAAATATTTTGCTTTAACAAATGAAGGCTAATTTGATTTATTGAAGTGATTTTAACTTTTTATTTTTACAGCGAAAATTATAGATTTTTTGCTTTGATGAAGCCTTTTTTTGAGTAGCATAGCCTTAGTTACGGTATAAAAAAAAGTCAAAATCAAAGTAAAATAAGATGAATTTGCAGCAAAAAGAAAAAGTTTAAATCACTTTATTATTTTTACAAGGCTAAAAATACATTAATAACAACATACTATGCAACTTGTTTTCGTAACTAATAACTTAAATAAATTAAAAGAAGTTCAAGCTATAATGCCACAACATATTAAACTTTTAAGTTTGGCAGCTATTTCTTGTTTTGAAGATATTCCAGAAACACAAGGAACTATTGAAGGCAATGCGATACAAAAAGCCAACTATCTAAAAGAACATTACGGCTACGATTGTTTTGCTGACGATACAGGATTAGAAGTTGAAGCTTTAAATGGAGAACCTGGTGTTTTCTCGGCACGCTATGCTGGTCCACAACGCAATGCAGAAGACAACACCAATAAATTACTAGCAAAACTTAAAGATAAACCCAACCGAAACGCACAATTTAAAACCGTAATTGCATTACACTTCAATGGCAAATTGCACACCTTTACAGGTATTTGTAAAGGTACAATTACAACCAAAAAACATGGCGAAGGCGGTTTTGGCTACGATCCTATTTTTAAAGCTAATGGTTGTGATAAAACTTTTGCAGAGATTTCTTTGGAAGAAAAGAATAGGATTGGACATCGTGGGAAGGCGGTTGCTGAGTTGATTAAATTTTTAAATATCTAATATCATTCTATACAATTGTTTACAAGTAACATACCACTACATCAATTTAACGATTAACAATATGCTTTTCAAAAAATCAATCGCTTACGACAACGGAAATAAATGGTTAAACACCAAAATTACTAAAAATACAAGTATAGAAATATACTTTGCATATCCTTATTCTTCTTGTAAAAGAAGAACAAACAAAACACAAACGGACTAATAAAAAGGTATCTACTAAAAGGCACAAACTTTAATAAAATTAGCAAAAATTAACTTCAAATTATTCAGAAAAAAAGAAACAACCTGATTTCGAAAAATTATTGCATATAAAACACCTCAAGAAATGGTTAATATTGAACTAAAATTTAGTAGCTTAGTATCACTGAAATTTACAACCCTTTGTTTCGTTACAACGTTGAATCCAAGAGCCAAATGCCAATAGAAAACATACCTAAAATCTACTTTAAAGACAAAAAAGAGGATCCTGATTTATTTGTCTATAATTTTAAAATGACAAGTGATGTGGTTAAAAGCAAAGTCAATTTAGGTATGAATATGTTTAGCTTTTTACAAGTTGGAAAAAAGCAAGTACATTTCGCAGGAACATCTGTAGCAGTAAATAAAGACCAATCGCTGTTGTTAAAAAAAGGAAACTGGTTATGGACAGAGTTGCTAGATACAGAAGCAATTTATTACTGTAAGCTTTTCTTTTTTTCCGAAGGGAAACTAAAAGAGTTTTTAGAAAAGCACTCTAAAAACAAAGAAATAATAAAAGATGAAATACCATATTTCGTCATTAGAAATGACTCCTATATTATTTCATATTTAAATTCATTATCAACAATTACAGAAGCACCAACAGTCTTTATGGAGAATTTACTTTCTGTAAAATTTGAAGAATTGATGCTTTATCTTCTACAGAAATATGGAAAAAAATTTGAATTATATCTACATTCTTTAATAATTAAAGAAACTTCTCCTTTTAAAAAAATTGTAGAAAGTAAAATACACTCTAATTTAAAACTGGAAGAAATTGCATTTTTGTGCCATATGAGTTTATCAACTTTTAAACGTCATTTTATTAAAGAATACAAAGCATCACCCGGAAAATGGCTTCAAGATAAACGACTTCAAAAAGCAAAAGAGACTTTAGAACAAAACAATATAAAACCTTCAGACATCTATCTAGATTTTGGATATAACAACCTTTCAAATTTTAGTATAGCCTTTAAAAACAAATTCGGATTTAATCCTAGCGAAATATCTTCTTAATTTTCTTATTTCAATTTCATTTTCAAACTTGACCTTTTTTCATAAGTTGTTGAACTGTTTTAGTAACTAGATGCTTTAACTCTCATAGTATATTTACATCAAAATAATAACAAAACTAAAACATAAAATTATGAATATTACATTAGCACAGGCAGAAAAAGCAATCGTAGCAGCAAAAGAAAAATCTACAGCAATAGACACAAAAATGAACATTGCTATTGTAGATGCAGGCGCAAATTTAGTAGCATTTGGTAGAATGGATGGAGCTTGGTTAGGTTCACTTGACATCTCAATTAAAAAAGCAAAAACAGCACGTTATTTTGATATGAATACTGGAATTATTGGAGAGTTATCTCAACCAGGACAGCCTTTATATAACATCGAACATTCAAATAATGGATTAATTACTTTTCCAGGTGGTGTACCAATTAAAAACGCATCTGGTGAAATAATTGGAGCTATTGGTGTAAGTGGAAGTTCGGTAGAAAACGATCACACTGTTGCAGAAGCTGGAGCATCAGCAATATAAATTAAGAATGATTGATAGCGAGAAAGAGGATTTACTAATTATTAGTAGTCCTCTTTTTTTTTATCCTAATTACAAAAACAGTATAACAAATGAATACTAACGACATAAAAAAATATTTAGCTGAATTTATTGGAACGTTTGCTTTAGTCTTTTGTGGTACAGGAGCAATAATTGTAAACGAGCAATCCAATGGAAGTTTAGGTTTAATAGGAATCGCTTTTACATTTGGTATAATAATTAGTGCTATGATTTATGTTTTTGGAAATATTTCTGGATCACACATAAATCCATCTGTAACTATAGCTTTATTAATTGGAAAATTAACATCAAAAAGAGATGCTGTATTTTATATTTCAGCTCAAATTCTAGGAGCCATTTTAGCAAGTAGATTCCTAAAATTTACATTCCCTCAAAACTTAACATTAGGAACCACAATTCCTTCTGGCGCATTACAACAATCATTCATTATAGAATTTGTTTTGACATTCTTTTTAATGCTTACTATTTTAGGAGTAACATCTAAAAAGGAATTTTCAAATATAGCAGGACTTATAATTGGGTTAGTTGTAACTGGAATTATCTTATTTGCAGGCCCAATCTCTGGAGGTTCATTTAATCCTGCGAGAAGTTTAGCACCTGCAATTGTATCTGGAAACTTCTCTGCGCTTTGGATCTATATTACTGCGCCAACATTAGGAGCAATAGTCGCAATGTTAATATGGAAGCCATTCAACAAAACGGAATAAAACAGGTATTTAATACAAATAACAATTTTTTCAAATTCATTATAAAATTCAATATTGCAGACCTATTAAAGATTAAAACCTCTAAAACTATTGAAATTAGTCTTTTAGCTTTAAAATATCTAACTTAGTTTAGGCGTTAATTAGTTATAATTTAAAACCTATCATCTATGAAAACCTATTTTAAAATCATCTGTGCATTATTGTTAGTGATCTCTTGTTCGTCAAATGACAATGACATAGATACTAAAGAGGTATATCCTTCATTTGGTTCAGAAATTGACGTCACCATTAATGGTTTAACCTTTGATGCCATGGAACCTTTTCTGTCTCCTAATGGAAATTATCTATTCTTTAATAATATAAATGATGGCATAAACACAAAACTGTATTATGCGACTAGAGTTAATGATTCAACTTTTAATTATGTAGGAGAACTAATAGGAACAAACCAAACTACAGCTCCTTATTTAGATGCCGTTGCAGATATGGATATTAATGGAAATTTTTATTGGACCTCTACACGTAATTATCCTGCGGAATTAAACAATTTATTTCATGGTACTTTTAGTAATGGGACTGTAAGTAATATAGAACGTGTACAAGGAGATTTTAATAAGAATACGCCAGGTTGGCTTGTTATGGATCATGGTATAAGTTTAGATGGACAATATTTATACTTCAACAATGCAAAATTTGATGAAGCTAATTGTTTAGGACCTTGTGAAACAACATTAGGAATTGCCCAAAAAGAAAATGCGAATACTTTTACTACGCTTTCAAATTCTGCTTCAATTCTACAAAACATAAATGATGCTAGTTACATTTATTATGCACCTTGCATAAATAGTGATAATCTAGAATTGTATTACACAAGATATTTAAAAGGAGATATTACAGCTAGTACTGTTTTTGAAATATGTGTTGCCGTTAGAGCAAATTCTTCATCTAACTTTTCAGTCCCTAAAGTTTTGTTTTCAGAAACTATTGCTAATTTAATTGAAGCTCCTACGCTTACTGTAGATAAAAGCATTGTCTATTACCATCGAAAAACTTCTGATTCACATAAAATAGTGATGCGATATCGAAGTGATTTGTGAAGCGATGTTGAAGCAAAAATACTTAGTAAACTGAGTTCTACCTAATATTTGTTTACAGTTTCATCTATTGTTTTCTTCAACCTATTTATCAATTCATAAATTTCGTCATTATTATGAGCTGCAAAACCAATTCTTATATAATTGTGTCCTAAGTTGGCATTATCATATTGCTTCCAATCACCAATTTCTAAATTATAGGTTTTTGCAACTTCAGATAAATTTTCCCAAGAATAATCTGGATTCAACTTTGTCCAAACTGCCATGCCTCCTTTTGGAATTTCAAACTCAAAGAAATCGCCTAGTTCATCTTTTAAAAGTTTACAAAACAAATCGCGTCGTTGTATGTAAATTTTCATCACTTTACGAATATGCCTATCTAAATCTCCCGATTTTATAAAATCAGCAAATGTGAGTTCCAATAAAGCATCTCCTTGCCTATCTACATAGCCTCTTAATTTAGAAGCTTCATCTACAAATTCTTTAGACGCAATTAGATAGCCTATTCTAAACACTGGAGCAACCGTTTTACAAACAGAACCTATGTAAACGACGTTGCCGTTGGTATCGTGACTTGCTAATGGCAAAATTGGTGCGTGATTGTAATTAAAATCGTAATCGTAGTCATCTTCAATAATGGCGAAGTTGTATTGCTTCGCTAAATTCAACAAACGAATTCTTCGTTGTGCACAAAGCGTTACTGTGGTTGGATGATGGTGATGTGAGGTTACGTAAACGGCTTTAATCTGTTGGCGTTTACATAGATTTTCAATGGCTCTCGTAGAAAGACCATGTTCATCTACCATAACGCGTTCTAGCTTTGCGTGTTGATTTAAAAACGTAGCATCAGCAGCTCCGTAATTGGTATTCCCAACCACAACAATATCATCTTTTTTTAGCAATAGTTGCGATGACAACCAAATGCCCATTTGGCTACCACGCGTAATCAGCACATTGTCTTTAGTAATATGTAAACCTCTGGTGGTATTCAAATAATCTACCAAAACGTCTCGCAACGTATCATTGCCATACGTAGAACCGTAAGACAAATGATCGAACACATTTTTTTTGGAACACACTCTTCTGTAAGTTCTAGCAATTTCATCAATTGGAGTTAACCGTCCATCAGACACTCCATCATTTAAATACATAACAGCTTTGTCCTTTTTTGAAGCCTTTTTAGGTAAAATAGGATTCTTATAAAAAGAGAATCCTGTGTTGTTTTTTAAATCGGAAACGACAGCATCATCTAATTTTTGTTGTTCTAATACAGGTATATCACGATGTACAAAAGTTCCTTTTTTAGGAATACTTTCTACCCAACCTTGCAGTAGCAACTCATCATAACACGCAACAATTGTTTTTCTATGCACATTTAACTGTTCTGCCAAAGTCCTACTACCAGGAAGTTTGGTATTGGGAGCAAGCGTTTGATTTTTAATTAATTGAATAATTTGATTTGACAATTGTAAATACAAGGCTTGATTACATTCTCTATCAAATTGAATACTGGTTTTAAAAGGAAACATCTGGACTACTTGTTATATTTATTCTGGATGATTAAGGCAGTCCACAAATATAGTATTTTTGAAATGTAAAAACAGAACAAATGACAAAATTAGATTTAAACCCTTCAGAGTTTGATAACTATTATTTAAGATATATTGATAAGTTATCTCACAAAACGGAGCTTAGAAAAGGCTTTGCTATTGGAGAAACAACGCTAATTGATTTTTTTAAATCCATACCTAAAGAAAAATTGATTTATCGTTATCAACCCGAAAAATGGAGTGTAAAAGAAGTCCTTCAACATTTAATAGATACAGAGCGCATTTTTATGTATCGCTGTTTTAGAATTGCCAGGAGAGATAAAACGGCCTTAGCAGGATATGATCAAAACATATACATTAAACCATCTGAAGCTGATAATAAGTCCATGGAAAGTTTATTGACTGAGTTTACGCTAAATCGTAAGCATTCAATTTCACTACTAAACGGCTTAACAGATGAAGACTTGTCTTTTATAGGCAATTCTAGCGGAAATGCTATGTCTGCAAGAGCTGCAGCCTTTACTGTTATAGGTCATGATATTTGGCATATGGAAGTCATACAAAACAACTATTTATAATATGTTAGACCTAAGACCAAATTGCGAGCATTGCAATAAAGCGTTACCCAACACCTCAACAGAAGCCATGATTTGCAGTTTTGAATGCACGTATTGTAGAACCTGCGCCATTGAGATATTCGAAAACGTATGCCCAAGTTGTTCAGGGAACTTTGTAGAACGTCCAATTAGACCACAAAAAGAAATTGAAAAATATCCCGCTTCAACCAAGCACATTTTTAAACCTAAAGATTTAGAAAAAGCGAAGTTGAATTCAGAAGCATTTAAAACAATTCCACCAGAAAAAAGATAATATATGAGTCCATTTTTAATTGATTGTATTGGTTACGGCGGATTAATCATCAATTTATATTCAATGTCCACCAAAGGGGAATATAAACTACGATTAATCTCTCTAATCGCAAATGTAATTTACATTTTATACGGCGCATTAATTAGCGCAACTCCAATAATTGTAGGCTGTACCATTGCTGTATTTCTACATGGCTACCACTTAAGACGTTTACGAATTAAAAAAAACAACTATGATTAAAATAAAATTAGCAACAGAGTTAGATACAGAAGTTTTAGCAAGTTTAGGAAAAACGACTTACGCTGAATCTCATGGACATTTTATTGAAAATGAAAATGATTTAATAAAATACCTACGCAAAAATTTTTCAGTTTCTAAAACAAAAGAAGACCTCAACAATTCTAAGAACCTTTTCTATATTATCTATGTTGATGATGCACCTGTTGGTTATGCCAAACTGGTATTAAACGCCAAACATAAAAGTGTTGCCTCACAAAACAACTGTCGCCTTGAAAGAATCTACATCTTAAATGATTTTATACCCTTAAAACTTGGGCAACAATTTCTAACTTTTCTCGTAGAAAACGCGAAAGCATTAAAATTGGATACAATGTGGCTTTCTGTTTATATAGAAAACTACAGAGCTATTAGATTTTATGAAAGAAATGAATTTAAAAATGTTGGAAAATTAAACTTTATAGTAAACGGAAAAGGCTATGAAAATATAGTTTTCTCAAAAAACATATAAGTGAACTCGTTTAAACTTTTTGAGTTTAAGCGAAAATTAAAGATTTTTAGTTTTGTTGAAGGCTTTTTTGAGTCACATAGCAGAGCTATAGGAGGAAAAAAAGACAAAAACAAGGCTGAAAAGATTAATTTTTTAGCAAATTAAATAAGTTTAAACAAGTTCAGTATGGAAGCGTATTCGAAATCGAAATTAAACAGAGTAAAACGCGGAAAAATTAGAGCGACTTACGATGTTGAAAAAATCAATACCATTTTAGATGCCGGTTTTATCGGCTATGTCAGTTATGTCTATGAAGGCAGAGCAATTACGTTGCCAATGGCTTACGGGAGACAAGACAACAAAATTTATTTGCACGGCTCACAAGCCAACAGAATGTTGCTCAACTTAATAGAAGCCAAAGAAATGAGCATGACCATTATGCATTTAGACGCACTTGTTTTAGCGCGTTCAGGCTTGCATCATTCTGTGAATTATCGCTGTGCAACTTTATTTGGTTCGGTTAAAAACCTAGAAGATCCTAAAGAAAAAGATGCAGCGCTTTTCTGTTTTATGGAACATATGATGTTAGGACGTTGGGATGGCATTAGACCAATGCACAAAGAAGAACTAGACCGAACTTTAGTTGTAGAAATGACTATTGAAACGGCTTCTGCAAAAATTAGAGATGTTGGTGTTGGCGACGAACCAGAAGATTACGAATTAGATGTCTGGGCAGGTTTAGTGCCTTTAAAACAAGTTGCAGAATATCCAATTGCGGATAAAGGTTTACCGCAAAAAATGGATATCCCAAAACACGTTTTAGAGTATTATGAGCAATACAAATAATAAAATGAACGAAGAACTCATATTAAGAGATTTAAAGGAAACTGACTGGAAACAGGTTTCTAGAATATACCAAGAAGGACTTGACACAGGCAATGCCACTTTTGAAACAAATATTCCTGATTGGAAGACATGGAATTTAGGACATATAAAAAAATGCAGAATTATTGCAGAAATAGATACCAAAATTATTGGCTGGGCAGCATTGTCTCCAGTTTCGTCTCGATGTGTTTATGGAGGGGTTGCGGAAGTGAGCGTATATGTTTCATCAAAATTTTCGGGACAGAAGATAGGAACCCAACTATTAGAACGATTGATTTCCGAAAGTGAAACTAATGGAATTTGGACGTTACAAGCTGGAATTTTCTCTGAAAACAAAAGCAGTATTATAATTCATGAAAGGCTTGGATTTAGAACCGTTGGTTATAGGGAAAGGATTGGGCAAATGAAGGGTATTTGGCGAGACACAATTCTTTTAGAAAAAAGAAGTGAATTTGTGGGAATTTAAAGAACTAAAAATTAATTAGTGAATCTAACATCACGCTTCTGCAAGTCAAATTTCAAAAATAAATATTTCAGCAGCAAGCGAGTAATAAAATAAAAATCAATAAACATTATTATATATCTAGAATTATAGATATATTTGTAAAATGAATTTAAAATCAGCAACAGAAATTGGAAAGTGTTTATCTAACCCAACTAGAATGAAGATTATGGAATGGCTAAAAGAGCCAGAAAAGAATTTCCCACCGCACGATACTTTAAAACATTTTAATGATGGAGTTTGTGTAACTTATATCCAAGAGAAAGCAAACTTTTCTCAATCTACAATTTCAACCTATCTAACTAATATGGAAAAGTGTGGCTTATTAATAATGACGAGACACGGAAAATGGTCTTATTTCAAAAGAAATGAAGAAACCATTATTAATTTCAGTAAATATATAAATCAATAATATTTTTTTAAATTATCATATCTAAATAACCAAATATATAAATATGAAAAACATAACAATCAAAACAATCAACCCTTTAAAAAACATAGGTAAAGTAAAAGAGCTTCTGCTCCAACTTAACCCTAATAAAGGAGAAACGCATATTGAACAATTGCTAAAACAAATGCACACGTATAATAACTATAATTGCTTTGGTCTATATAAGCACAATGAAATAATTGGTATATCTAGTGGATGGACTTCAATAAGAATATATTGTGGAAAACAATTGGAGCTAGATAATGTTGTTATTGATAAAAAATTACAATCTAAAGGGTTAGGAAAAATATTCTTAGACAAAATCGAAGAATGGGCAATAAAAGAAGCTTATGAATCCGTAACTTTAAACACTTATGTTTCTAATTCTCGATCTCATAAATTTTATTTTAACCAAGGGTTTAATATTCTAGGGTTTCACTTTCAAAAACTAATCAAATGAAAATTTTAATAATTGGAGGTAATGGCACTATTGGAAATAAGGTTGTTTCTTATTTTAAGAAAGCACATAAAGTTTTAATAGCTGGTCGCACAAATCAAGATGTTACAGTAGATATTTCGGATAGTAATTCAATTAAAAGCATGTTTGATAAAATTGGAAAATTAGACGCAATAATTTGTATTGCTGGCGAAGCAAAATGGGCTGATTTCAATGATCTCTCAGAAAACGATTACTATATTGGACTAAAAAGCAAATTGATGGGACAAGTTAATCTTGTTCGAATAGGACAACACTATTTAAACCCAAAAGGTTCAATAACTTTATCGACAGGGATTTTAGCTGACGACCCAGTAATAAAAACAGCTAGTGCATCTATGGTTAATGGTGGCATTCATAGTTTTGTAAAAGCGGTTGCGTTAGAAATTGAAAACGGAATTAGAGTAAATGCAGTTTCTTCTGGCATGGTAGAAGATGCTTATGAAAAATATAAAGACTATTTTCCTGGACACAACCCAATCCCAATGAAAAAAGTAATTAATGGATATGTACGAAGTGTTAAAGGCAAAGGAAATGGAGAAATTATTAGAATTTACAACTAAAACTCGAACGATTAATTAGACATAATCATATGACAATAGAGAACAGCAAGCTAACAGATGTTTCTAAAATGTTTGATTTATACAGGATAGCTACAGGTTATATGAAATTAAATGTACTGGTTCGAGTTTTCGCAAAAATTAATCATAAATGAAATAGAAAAAACAGACAATGGAAATTATTGATAAACGAGTAAATCGCGTGTATTTGGGAGACGACTCTTAATGACGAATTAATTTGGGGAAATAAACCACTATGGACTGGAAATCCATAGTGGTTTATAGAAACTAAAGTAACTGCAATGAAATTGAAGGGTTTTAACCTTTAACTTGATAATTAAAATAATGAACCTTCGTTTTATATTCATCGCATTGCTACAAATCCTGATTTTAGAGGTCAAAATTCAGTAAAGCAATTGATTAATTGGGCGAATGATTATAAACAAAATGGATTCAAACAAAAAGGACCAAAATTAAGAAGGTTATTCTTTTCTTTTAGTTTATCTATTATGTAAGCATTCCTCCATCAACATTAAGCGTCTGTCCAGTAACATAAGCACTTAAGTCACTTGCTAAAAACACACAAGCATTGGCAATATCTTCTGGTGAACCTCCACGTTTTAATGGAATCGCATTTCTCCAGCCTTTTACGGTTTCTTCGTCTAGTTTTGCTGTCATTTCAGTTTCTATAAAACCTGGTGCGATGACGTTACTTCTAATATTACGTGAGCCTAATTCTAAAGCTACAGACTTAGAAAAGCCAATAATTCCTGCTTTAGATGCTGCGTAATTAGTTTGTCCTGCATTTCCTTTTACTCCAACCACAGAACTCATATTAATAATAGAACCTTTACGTTGCTTTAACATGGTACGCTGAACCGCTTTAGTCATATTAAAAACCGATTTTAAATTCACTTCAATCACTTTATCAAAATCTTCTTCTGACATTCGCATTAATAGGTTATCTTTTGTAATGCCTGCATTATTTACTAAAATATCAATAGTACCAAATTCTGCTAAAACATCTTCAGCTAATTTTTGAGATTCAACAAAATTTGCTGCATTACTTTGGTAGCCTTTTGCTTTTACACCTAAAGTATTTAATTCTTTTTCTAGTTGGTTTGCTGCTTCAACAGATGAGCTATAAGTAAATGCAACATTTGCTCCATGCTGCGCAAAAACTTTAGCGATTCCTTTTCCTATTCCACGGCTTGCTCCTGTGATTATGGCTGTTTTTCCTTCTAAAAGTTTCATTTTAAAATTATTTCGGTTGTTAGTATTCAAATATACGTAATCTCTTTATTTAATTTTTCAAAAAAGTAAAGCCTACAAATAAAATCTGCAGGCTTTACATATTATAGATTAATTCCGCAATAACCTGAGTTCGACGTAAGATTTAATTCCAGTTTGAATGAATTTTTATTCAATTTGAAGTTAGAATTTAGAAGGACTAACTCGTTAATTTGAGAAATTATAGCAAAAATTGGAAAAAATTCATCAAATCTTTTAGAAACCCTAATAAAAAGCGCACTTTTCGTATAAAATGATTAAAATATCCAGATATTCCTTCTAATTTTATACTTCAAATACTACCTTTTCTTAGGATTCTGGAAAATAAAGCTTAGGTCGATCTCAGGTTAATATATTTTAACAGAAGTTTATCCTAAAACTTCAGCTACTTTCTTTCCTATTTCAGCAGGAGATTCCACCACATGAATTCCACATGCTCTCATAATCTTCTTTTTGGCTTGAGCCGTATCATCACTTCCACCAACAATTGCACCAGCATGTCCCATAGTACGTCCAGCAGGAGCAGTTTCTCCAGCAATAAAACCAATAACTGGTTTTTTACTTCCACTTTCCTTATACCAATTTGCAGCATCTGCCTCTAATTGACCTCCAATTTCACCAATCATAACTACAGCTTCCGTTTCAGGGTCGTTGATTAATAATTCAACCGCTTCTTTAGTCGTTGTTCCAATAATTGGATCTCCACCAATGCCAATAGCTGTTGTAATCCCTAAACCTTGTTTTACAACCTGATCTGCAGCTTCATAAGTTAATGTACCAGACTTAGAAACTATACCAACATTACCTTTTTTGAAAACAAAACCTGGCATAATACCAACTTTAGCTTCTCCAGGAGTAATTACACCAGGACAGTTAGGACCAATTAAGCGACAGTCTTTATTTTTGATATAGTTAGATGCTTTAATCATATCTGCAACAGGAATACCTTCTGTAATTGTTATAATTACCTTAATACCAGCATCAGCAGCTTCCATAATTGCATCTGCAGCAAAAGCTGGTGGTACAAAAATAATAGTTGTGTCTGCACCTACTTTTTCTACAGCTTCAGAAACAGTGTTAAATACTGGTTTGTCTAAATGTGTTTGTCCACCTTTACCAGGAGTTACACCTCCAACAACGTTTGTTCCATATTCAATCATTTGTCCAGCATGAAAAGTACCTTCACTACCTGTAAAACCTTGAACTATAATATTAGAATTCTTATTAACTAAAACGCTCATTTGATATTGTTGATTTAAGTTTTATAATTTTAATTAGGCAAAAATAAGAGATTTAATACGCAAATGCGACCTCTTTTATATTTTTATTTCCTTGTATGAAGTCATACTTGAAATATCGTTTTCATCAGCCAGGTGACTAATTTCATAACCTCTATACAGTTTACCATCCTTCACTTCCCATATGGTTGAAAAATGTGCTAATACAATTTCAGAATCTGGTGTTTCTATTGTATTAGCAAATAAAGTATGTCTAGTAGTTATAGTATTACCTACTTCGATAAAGTGTGTGAATTCAAAACGAAGATTGGTGTAAGATTTACGAGTTCCTTCAAAAAAATTCACAATATCATCATATCTTAATAACATAAAACCCTGACTACTTGTCCAATGTAATTCACTTTCTTTATGAAAGTGTTTTGATACCACTGAAGCATCATTAGCCAAATCGGATTGATAAAATGATTTTACAAGTTCTTTAACTGTCATTGCAATTTTTTTAATTTTTGAAGTATTTCAGGAATTTTTTTAATATATAATTGCTCTTTGAAAAATGCTCGAGCTTCAACAGCTGGAGAACCGAAATACGCTTTACCCTCTTCTGTTGTGTGCCCTAATCCAGATTGCGCATATATTTCAGTACCTTTGGCTATTGTGATTCCGCTTTTAATACCAACTTGTCCCCAAAGTGTTACATTATCTTCAACCACAACACAACCAGCAATCGCTGTATGAGAAGCAATTAAGCATTTTTTTCCTAAAACTGTATCATGACCAATTTGAATGTGATTATCTAGTTTAGAACCTTTACCAATGGTTGTATCTCCTGTAACTCCCCTATCAATTGTACATAAAGCTCCAATATCTACATAATCTTCAATTATTACACGACCACCAGATTTTAATTGATCGTAACCTTCTGGTCTGTTTTTATAGTAGAATGCGCTTGCACCTAAAACAGTGCCTGCATGAATTTTTACGTGGTCTCCAATAATAGCATCATCATAAATACAAACGTTAGCATGAACGATACAATTTTTACCAATGGTAACATTATTACCAATAAAACAATTAGGTTGAATTATAGTGCCTTCTCCGATAGCAGCATCTTCCGCAATAGCAGAATTAGATCGTTTAAATGGTTTAAAATGCTCAGTAAGTTTATTAAAATCCCTAAACGGATCATCTGAAATTAAAAGTGCCTTACCTTTTGGACATTCAACTTCCTTGTTAATTAATACAATGGTTGCGGCAGATTCTAGAGCTTTATCGTAATACTTAGGATGATCTACAAAAACAATATCACCTGGTTCTACCACATGAATTTCATTGATACCTAAAATTTCAAAATCTTCTGAACCAACAAATTCACAATCTATGAGGTTTGCTATTTGTTTTAAAGTGTGTGGTTTTGGAAATTTCATGTTAGACGTATTTCATTAATGAGATTCCTGCCTTCGCAGGAATATATTATTACTCTTTTACACGTTCTTTGTAAGTCCCTTTTTCTGTTTCTACCTTAATTTTATCGCCTTCGTTAATAAATAGAGGTACGTTAACTTCCGCTCCAGATTCAACAGTTGCGGGTTTAGTTGCATTTGTTGCTGTATTCCCTTTAATTCCAGGTTCTGTAGATGTCACTTCTAAAATAACAGATGCTGGTAAATCAACCGAAAGTGGCATATCATCTTCAGTATTAATAAGAATTGTTACCACTTGACCTTCTTTCATTAAACCAGGATTGTCTAAAGCCGCTTCTAATAAACGTATTTGTGAATAATCTGCTTCGTTCATAAAATGATAAAATTCACCATCATTATATAAATATTGGAATTTGTGGGTTTCTACTCGTACATCTTCAATTTTATGACCTGCAGAAAATGTATTATCTAAAACTTTCCCTGTAGTGACACTTTTCATTTTTGTTCTTACAAAAGCTGGACCTTTGCCAGGTTTTACATGCAGGAATTCTATTATTTTGTATATATCATTGTTGTACTTAATGCATAATCCGTTTCTAATATCTGATGTACTTGCCATAATATTGCCCACGAAAGTGGGTATCTTTTAATAGTTAATATTTAATTCGATTTGAAATAGCCTTTCATAATACCACGATGCGAATTCTTAATAAACTGAAGAATCTCATCACGTTCTGGTGTGGCTTCCATTTCTGCTTCAATTAAATCTGAAGCTTGTGTATTGTTATACGTCTTTTGATATAGCATTCTATAAATATTCTGAATCTCTCTAATTTTTTCTGATGTGTATCCTCTTCTTCTCAAGCCTACGGAATTAATTCCAACATAAGATAAAGGTTCTCTACCAGCTTTTACAAAAGGTGGCACATCTTTACGCACTAAAGAACCACCAGTTACAAAGGCATGGTTACCTATGGAACAAAACTGATGAACAGCTGTCATACCTGCCAAAATAACATAATCGCCAACTGTTATATGCCCAGCCAATGTACTATTATTAGAAAATATACAGTTGTTACCTACAATACAATCGTGAGCAATGTGACAATAAGCCATTATGAGGCAATTGTCGCCAATAACGGTTTTCATTTTATCTGTTGTACCTCGATTAATAGTTACACATTCTCTAATAGTAACGTTATTACCAATTTCTACGGTTGTGTCTTCGTCGTTGTATTTTAAATCTTGTGGCACAGCTGAAATTACTGCACCTGGAAAGATATTACAATTTTTTCCTATGCGAGCACCTTCCATAATAGTTACATTACTTCCAATCCAGGTGCCTTCGCCAATCTTTACATTATTATGTATCGTTGTAAAAGGTTCTATAACTACATTCTTGGCAATCTTTGCTCCAGGATGTACGTATGCTAACGGTTGGTTCATTTCTCTAATTTTTATTTTGATAAAGCGGTAGAAATGTGTTCGCTTCTGAACATTTTCTTTTCCATTTAAGTTTAAATTCCGCTCGGTTCATTTCTATAATTACTTGTTGTTTAGTTGCTCGACTTAACGGCTACACAACAAACAGCTTAACATTAATTCTACGTCTTTTATTTTACTTTTGATATTTGTGCCATTAATTCGGCTTCTGCACATAATTTACCATTAGTATAAGCATAACCTTGCATATGGCATATTCCTCTTCGTATTGGCGTAATTAATGAGCATTTGAATATTAAAGTATCTCCAGGAACCACTTTTTGTTTAAACTTTACTTTGTCCATTTTCATAAAAAAAGTTAAGTAATTTTCGGGATCTGGTACAGTGCTTAATACCAAAATACCGCCTGTTTGCGCCATTGCCTCCACTATTAAAACGCCTGGCATTACGGGTGATCCTGGAAAATGCCCTTTAAAAAACTCTTCGTTCATGGTTACATTCTTCATGCCAATAACGTGGTTTTTCGTTAATTCGTAAACCTTATCTATTAATAAAAATGGCTGTCTATGCGGTAACATATCCATAATTTGATTGACATCCATTATAGGTTCTGAATTCAAATCTATTTGAGGAACGTTATTTCGTCTTTCGTTCTTAATAAGTTTGGACATTTTTTTTGCAAACTGCGTATTTACAAAATGTCCTGGTTTATTTGCAATAACCTTACCTCTAATACGCGTACCAATCAGTGCTAAATCTCCAACTACATCTAATAATTTATGACGCGCTGCCTCATTTGGATGATGCAATGTTAAGTTGTCTAAAATACCATTAGGTTTTACTGCAATATTTTCTTTATTAAAAGCTATTCTTAATTTCTCCATTGTTTCAGGAGAGAGTTCTTTATCTACATAAACAATAGCGTTATTTAAGTCACCTCCTTTAATTAATCCATGCTCAAGGAGCATTTCAATCTCATGTAAAAAACTAAAGGTTCTAGCATCTGCAATTTCTGTTTTAAAATCTGAAACCTTATTAAGCGTTGCATTTTGTGTCCCTAAAACTTTAGTACCAAAATCTACCATTGTAGTTATTTGGTATGAGTTGGAAGGCATTAAAATAATTTCACTTCCTGTTTCTTCATCTGAATAAGAAACGACTTGTGTTACTACATATTCTTCTCTAAAAGCATCTTGCTCTACAATACCTGCTTCTTCAATTGCTTCTACAAAGAATTTAGACGACCCATCCATTATTGGAGGTTCTGACGCATCTAATTCTATAATAGCATTATCAACATCCAAGCCTACTAATGCAGCCAAAACATGCTCGCAAGTTTGAATAGTAACTCCATTACGCTCTAAGCATGTGCCACGCTGTGTATTAGTAACGTAATTAGCATCTGCTTCCATTTTTGGGCTGCCTTCCAAATCTACACGTACAAATACAAAACCTGTATTCTCTGCACCAGGTTTAAACACTAATTTTACGTCTGCACCAGTATGAAGTCCTACACCAGTAAGTGTCACTTCTTTTTCAATGGTTTTTTGTTTCGTTTCCGTTTTAATTATTGCCATCTACTTTTTTTTCTAATTCATTTATAGTTTTTGCAAGTTTAGGTAAGTTTTTAAAATAAACATAAGATTTATTCCAATCAGAATACCCAAAAGAAGGAGAACCTTGCAAGACTTCGTTATCTTTTACATTTCTTCCTACACCAGATTGCGCTTGTACTTTTACATTATTACCAATTACTAAATGGCCTGCAATACCAACTTGACCACCAATTTGGCAATGCTCTCCAATTTTAGTAGAACCTGCAACTCCAGTTTGCGCTGCAATAACTGTGTTTTTTCCGATTTCTACGTTATGGGCAATTTGTATTTGATTGTCTAACTTTACTCCAGATCTTATAATTGTAGATCCCATTGTTGCACGATCTATTGTTGTACCTGCTCCAACATCTACATAATCTTCTAAAATTACGTTACCTATTTGCGGAATTTTAGAATAGCCACCATCTTTTGTAGGTGCAAAACCAAAACCGTCTGCGCCAATAATTGCGCCAGAGTTGATAACACAACTGTTGCCTAATATACAATCTGAATAGACTTTTCCACCAGAAAAAATTATGGTGTTATCGCCTAACTTAACGTTATCACCAACATAGGCATTAGGGAAAATCTTTACATTATTTCCAATTTCTACATTATTTCCAATGTAAGCGAATGCGCCAATATAAATATCTTCTGGTATTTTTGTTGTTTCAGAAATAAAACAAGGTTGTTCAATTCCAGATTTGTTCAACTTAATTTGATTGTAATATTCTAACAATTTTGAAAAACCTTCGTAAGCATCTTCTACTTTAATAAGCGTAGTTGAAATGGGTTTTTCTGGTTCAAAATCTTCATTTACAATAGTAATAGACGCTTCCGTTGTATATATATAAGGAGTGTATTTTAAATTGGATAAAAAAGTTAATGAGCCTTGAGTTCCTTCTTCTATTTTTGAGAGTTTAGAAACCTCAATATTAGGGTCGCCAACTACTGTTCCTTCCAAAATACCTGCGATTTGTTCTGCTGAGAATTTCATGCGTCCGTGTCTATTGTTTTACAACGGTCACATGGAACATTCCAAATAATCATTCTCTTTTGCATTAAGTTTTTATGTAAATGTTTCAATAAATTGATTTTATAGTAGTGATTGATTACAACAAAAATATAAAAAAAGGATTACATTTTCTTTTTAGGGTAACACATATAATATTTAGTGATTGGTTTACTCAGTGCTTTTAGGTTTAATTGATCTGACGCTTTAACAATATCCTTTATTTTCCCTGACTTAAATAATATGTTGATTTTCTGGGTTTTATCTTGATATGCTTGATTAATTAATTCACCTTTAAACACAAAATAATCGGCTTCGTGTTTCGTTATATTATGCTTTTTAATTAGAGCGTCTGAATGTAGTTTTAAATCAGATATTTTTATGGGTTTATTCTTCAATTTTATTTTTAACAATTTTCTTTCAAGAATCATTTGACAAAGATTACTTAGTACAAAATCGCTGTGGTTTTGCCAATCTTTCATAGCAGCAACAATATCGTAATCGTCTAATTTTGAAAATACTGTTAAGGTTTCAGTATTAAAAGTTTCAGCATTTATTTCAGAAAATAGAAAATAGAATAAGGCATCACTACAATTCAATTTTATGCCTTGTTGCACTAATTCTTTCGCGCGTTTTAAAATTCGCATTAATAATTGCTCTGCCACAACTCCTGTTTTGTGCAAATACACTTGCCAATACATAAAACGTCTGGCAACTAAGAACTTTTCGACACTTAAAATGCCTTTTTCTTCAATTACCAATTGGTCTTCAACGACATTAAGCATTGTAATTAATCGTTCGCTATTAACGTTTCCTTCTGCAACACCTGTATAAAAACTATCGCGCTTTAAGTAATCTGCTCTGTCCATGTCTAACTGACTAGAAATGAGTTCGCACATAAACTGACGTGGATATTCTCCCTTAAAAATAGAAATGGCTAACGTTAAACTTCCGTTAAACTCTACATTGAGTTCTTCCATAAAACGCAGCGAAATTTCTTCGTGTGAAACGTCATTAACAATACTGTGCTCCATGGCATGAGAAAAAGGACCATGGCCAATATCGTGTAACAAAATAGCCACTAACAGTCCGTTCTCTTCGTCTTCAGAAATTGTAACTCCCTTAAAACGAAGCACATTAATTGCTTTTTGCATTAAATGCATACAGCCTAAGGCATGATGAAAACGTGTGTGATGTGCTCCAGGATATACCAAATAAGATAGTCCCATTTGACTAATACGACGCAACCTCTGAAAATATTTATGTTGAATAATATCGAAAATTAACGAATTAGGAATAGTAATAAAACCGTAAATTGGGTCGTTAAAGATTTTAAGCTTATTGTTTGTAGGCAAAATTCAAAATTTTTTATAAAAACAAATATACCATAACATGATAAATATTCTCTGGGTTGACGATGAAATAGATTTACTAAAGCCACATATTATCTTTTTAGAGCAAAAAGGTTATACAGTTACTAAATGCCAAAGTGGAACTGAGGCTTTAGAAATTATAACGGACACTAATTTCGATATTGTTTTTTTAGATGAGAATATGCCTGGACTCACAGGTTTAGAAACCTTAAACGAAATTAAGGAACGACGTGCCAACTTACCTATAGTTATGATTACCAAGAGTGAAGAAGAGTATATAATGGAAGAAGCCATTGGTAATAAAATTGCAGATTATTTGATAAAACCCGTGAATCCGAATCAGATTTTATTGAGTTTGAAGAAGAATTTGGATCATTCGCGTTTGGTGTCCGAAAAAACGACGTCTAATTATCAACAAGAATTTAGAAAGATTGCTATGGATTTATCTATGGTAAACTCTTATGAGGAATGGGTTGATTTATATCAAAAATTGGTGTATTGGGAATTACAGCTCGAAGATATTGAGGATGTTGGGATGACAGATATTTTAGAATCTCAAAAAACGGAGGCTAATAATCAATTTGGTAAGTTTATTGAAAAAAATTACGAAGATTGGTTTCAACCCAATACTGATGCTCCTGTAATGTCACATACTTTATTTAAAGACAAAGTTGTGCCAGAATTAATTGATAAGCAACCAACACTTCTAGTAGTTATTGATAATTTGCGCTACGACCAATGGAAAGCTTTTGAACCTATTGTGAACAATTATTATAAAAAAGCTTCTGAATTAGCATTTTACAGTATTTTACCAACTGCAACCCAATATGCACGTAATGCTATTTTCTCTGGATTGATGCCTGCGGATATGGAAAGTTTATTTCCTCAATACTGGAAAAACGATACAGACGAAGGCGGAAAAAATATGCATGAAGGCGATTTTTTAAGAGAACAATTAAAACGTTTAGGATTAGGACATTTAAAACATGAGTATCACAAAATCACCAATCTTAGAGCTGGTAAAAAACTAGTTGAGAACTTTAGATCTCTAAAAGATAACGACCTTAATGTTATTGTTTACAACTTTGTAGATATGCTTTCGCACTCCAAAACAGAAATGGAAGTAGTTAAAGAATTGGCTTCTAATGACAAGGCATATCGCTCACTAACTGTAAGTTGGTTTAAAAACTCCCCATTGTTAGAAATGATTCAGTTATCGCAGCAACTCGGTTTTAAACTAATATTAACTACAGATCATGGCACTATTAATGTGAAATCGCCTACTAAAGTCATTGGAGATAGAGACACAAGTTTAAATCTGCGTTACAAAACAGGAAGAAGTTTAACCTACCAAGATAAAGATGTATTGGCTGTTAAGAACCCGAAATCTATCCATTTACCATCTCTGACCATGAGCAGCTCGTTTATTTTTGCAAAAGGAGATTTGTTTTTGGCGTATCCTAATAACTTTAATCATTATGTGAGTTATTATAGAAACACATACCAACATGGAGGTGTGTCTTTAGAAGAGATGGTTATTCCTTTTGTGGTTATGGACCCTAAGTAAAAGGAAGAGCATAGACCGTTTCGCTTCTAGTCCCGAAAGCTTTCGGGAAAGAATCAAGACTTGAGTAGAAGTAATTGATAATCATTCTATTTTTGGTAGAAAATGTTCTCTCTATTATTTTCAAAAACATCCCAAAGTCCTCTCAACCTGAGTTCGACGTAAGCTTTATTTTCCAGAACCCTAAGAAAAAGGTGGTATTTGAAGTATAAAATTAGAAGGAATATCTAGATATTTTAATCATTTTATACGAAAAGTGCGCTTTTTATTAGGGTTTCTAAAAGATTTGATGAATTTTTTCCAATTTTTGCTATAATTTCTCAAATTA